>Ga0265296_1000441_pt1 | contig 65060 bp, 72 predicted proteins | sample MunlanPumphouse1_FD_189073 | JGI IMG/M metagenome (GOLD analysis project Ga0265296, IMG submission 189073) | Groundwater microbial communities from a municipal landfill in Southern Ontario, Canada - Pumphouse #1 | ecosystem: Environmental > Aquatic > Deep subsurface > Groundwater | place...
TCTAACGGAATGAAAATAACTTTTAAAGATCAGAAAAAAGTGGCAGAAAAGGATGTGCTTTTTGTGTCTGTGGGTTCTAAAAATAAGGCCTCGCCCGTAGGTCTATGGCCGAGGGACGAAATTGTAAAAGAAAATGGGGTAAAAACACTCTTTTTGAAATGTGATGAAAAAATGACTTTGCGAAAGCTTTTTTTATTGGTGCGAAAGATGATTATTTTAGCAAAAGGAATGAAGGCAGAAAAATTGGGTTTCAATTTTTCTGCCTTTAGGTTTCAGAGTATGAAACTTTCCGACGAAGAACTGGCAGAACTAATCGGCTCACAACTTGATTTCGCTAATTATGAATTTTTAGAATATAAAACGCCGACAGAAGAAGGTTCTGCTGATGTTAAAGAAATAATTATTTCTGGTACAAATTCGAAAATAGAAAAAGCAATTTTAAAAGGACATTCAATTGCCGAAGAAGTAAATAAAACTCGTTCGCTGGCAAATACTCCGGGTGGAGATATGACGCCACAAATTTTGGCCAGAAAAGCAAAAGAAGCGGTAAAAAATTTACCGGTGAAAATTACAGTGCTCGGTGAAAAAGAAATGGAAAAACAAAATATGCAGGCGATACTTTCTGTCGGTCGCGGATCAGATGAAGAATCAAAATTTATAATTATGGAATACGCAGGTGGCAAGAAAAATGAGAAACCCATCGTGCTTGTTGGTAAGGGCGTTACTTTTGACACAGGTGGAATAAATTTGAAACCGTCAAACAGTTTACTTGGAATGAATATGGATATGTCCGGAGGTGCGGCAGTGATTCACACGGTTGCCCTCGTTGCAAAAATGAAATTAAAAAAGAATGTTATCGGTTTAATTCCTTCAGTTGAAAATATGGCTTCTGGAAAAAGTTATCGTCCGGGAGATATTGTTCGTTCAATGTCTGGAAAAACAATTGAAATATTAAATACTGACGCAGAAGGGCGAGTGATTTTGGCTGATGCTTTGACTTATTCTCAAAAATATAATCCAGAAGTGGTGATTGATATTGCCACTTTGACTGGTGCAGCATGTGTTGCTCTTGGGGAAAGAGCTTCAGCTATTTTTTCAGATGATGATAAATTAGCAAAAAATCTTGAAGAAGTGGGAGAAAAAACTGGAGATTATGTTTGGCGTTTGCCAATGTGGGAAGAATATGAAAATGAAATAAAAGGAACTCTTGGCGATTGGACGAATATTCACAATAAAGATTCTCGTTATGGTGGAGCGATTTATGCGGCTATTTTCTTGTATCAATTTATAAAAGGAAAGAGCGAAAGCGAAAAAGCTCCTAAATGGGCTCATATAGACATAGCCCCTCGCATGACCTCCATGGCAGGGGAAAACCTCGCCCAAGGCGCCCTAGGCTCTCCAGTAAGGCTTTTGTATAGGTTTATTGAGAAATACTAAGAAAAAAAACCAAGAAACCAAAAACTCTTTCTTAGCACAACTTTTTATAAAACACGCATATTTGCAAGCTTGCAAATTGCTATGCTCGTCACTCAAGAAAATAATAGTCGGATTACCTCCTTTATTTTCTAAGTTCCTGCGCAATGTTTTCTAAAAAGTGCGCTCTCGATGAGTTTTTGTATTTTTGTTTTTGATTTTTTTTGGCATTCTGTGATAAAATACACTTAGTTTATTATTAATCTAATTTAAAAACATATTATGGATACATCAATTTTGTTTTTGAAGATATTAGCTTTGTATTTTGTGGTGAGTGGTTTGTTTCTTTTGTTTAAAGGAAAAACTTTACCATTTATTTTAAAAGATTTTTTTAATCATCCGGCTATTGTTTTTCTAACCGGCGTTATTTTACTTTTTCTTGGCGGGGGAGTTTTGATTCAAAGTTATGCTAATGTTTCGGATAGTTTAGTACAAATTTTGGTAATAATATTTGGTTGGTTAGTTTTGCTCAAAGGGTTATCTTATCTTTTTATGCCTAAAACTCTTGAAAAAATTTCTCTCAAGAAATTTAATAGTTGGTTTGGGGTGCTGGGAGTATTCACAATAATAATTGGAGTTGTGTTGTTTTTTGCTGTTTAAGAAATAATGCAATATATACATGCGAAAGTTATGGTGGGAGTAAAAAAGGAATCTCTGAGACAAAAATCAGAAGATCATTTTGAAGTTTCGGTTAAAGAAAAAGCGGAACATAATTTAGCTAATAAGCGAGTATTGGAACTTTTTGCTTTGCATTTTAAAATTTCTGTATCAAAAATTAGAATTATTAACGGACACCGTAATCCAAGCAAGCTTTTGGTGGTGGAAGAATAAAAAACCAAGAAATCAAAAATTTCTGAGCCTTCGCCCTCGGAATCATAAGGACAGGGGACCAACACGACTCTTAAAATTTTTATTTCTTGGTTTTTCTTTTAAGTGATATAATTATTAAATGGTGAAAATAAAAGATTTACAGAAAACTGATCTACCTCGCGAAAAACTTGCGAAATATGGTTCTGAGAAACTAAAAGATCATGAACTTTTGGCGCTTCTTCTTGGTTCTGGAATTAAAGGATTAAATGTTTTAGAATTATCAAAAAAAATTTTAGAAACGATAAAGAAAATTGGAATTAAAAAAATAACACTTACAGATTTACTTAAAGTAAAGGGTCTCGGTCAAGCAAAAGCATCACAGGTTTTTGCTGTGCTTGAACTTGGTAAAAGATTAAATACCGAAAATAAATTAGAAATACTTTCTGCTTCAGATGTTTGGAATTTTTGCGCTGATATTCGTTTACTTCAACGTGAACATTTCGTTGCTTTTTATCTTGATACTCAGAATTGTCTTATTGAACGTCAAACTATCTCAATTGGTACACTAAATTCTAGTCTTGTACATCCGCGCGAAGTTTTTGAACCTGCATTATCTTTTCATGCTGCCAGTATTATCATTGCGCACAATCATCCTTCTGGAGAACTTCAGCCATCATCTGAAGATAGGGAAGTAACAAAGCGCTTAGTGGAAGCTGGAAAAATCATCGGTATTGATGTTTTAGATCATATTATTTTGGGTAAAAAAGGTTATTTGAGTTTTCAACAGAAACACTTGCTTTAAAAAAGTATGTACGCTATAATGTACGTATGAATACAAAAAACACATTATCTATATCTGAAGCAAGAAAAAGAATTTTTGAAATTGCTGAAGATGTTCAAAAACCTGGCGAATATTATACCTTTACAGAAAAAGGTAGGCCAAAAGTTGTTTTGATGTCTGCCGAAGAATATGAATCCTGGATGGAAACTATGGAAGTACTTCGTGAATTTCCTGACCTTGATAAAGAAATTGCCGAGACTGATGAAGCGGTTCGTACGGGTGAATACAAAAAATGGGTGACCCTCGAAGACATGATCGCGAAACGGCCACTTGTTGTTGCGGAGAAATCTAAAAAAAAATATGGCATTCGTACTAAAAATAAAATCAAAAGCAGAAAAAAATCTTAATGAGTTGAATGATAAAGATTATGCTCGGGCAATGCAAATCCTATCCGCTATTAAAGAGGATCCTTTTTTTGGTAAGAAACTTCATGGCAAACATCAGGATGAATACTCTGTTCGTGTTTGGCCTTTCCGTATCCTGTACAAAATTTACAAGCACGAGCTTTTAATTTCGGTTATTAAGTTTGAACACCGCAAAGATGCGTATAAATAGTTAGGAAATATGGGGATTTTGTGGTAAAGTTGGGTAATAAACATATGAAATCAATTTTTGATACAGTAAATAAAATTTTACTTAAAAACAAAGAGCTAAAAAGTGAGGATGGGAAGCTTTTGAAAAATAAGGCGGTAGAATTAGCTCATAAATTAGATGAGGAGCTTATTAAGTTACTTCTTGAAAATTCTGAGACAAAAAAACAGTTCTTTAAAGATGTTGCGAAGATAACTATTTTTAATATTGAGGAATTCGTAAAATTTGTAAGCAACAAGGAGTTTTTGCCAGATTCATATACTGTATTTTCTCAAAATGTAGGATTGATGATTGGCGATGAATATTTGAAGGCGAATAAAGATGTTATTTTAGCTTGGCCATATAAAGATTGTGTTTTGGAAGGCGGAATGACAAAAGAAGATCAAAAAAGAGATGAAGTTTTTTATAATAAAACACTGGCGCCGGATAAAATTGATCGATTACTTGATCCAAAAGCCTTTACAAATTTCAGTCGGATAGATAAAAAAGGTGAACATAAGCTTGATGGCTTTAAGCGTGATGAAAAAGGAAATATAAAAGATAATTTGATTATCAAAGGGAACAACTTACTCGCTCTCGCTTCCCTTAAAAAAGAATTTGCTGGGAAAGTGAAATTGATTTATATAGATCCACCTTACAATAGAGAAGTTGATGGATTTTATAACGACAACTTCAAGCATTCCTCATGGCTGACTTTCATGAAGAATAGAATAGAAATCGCCTGTGAAATGCTTCGAGATGATGGTGTTATATTTGTTCAATGTGATGATAATGAATATCCGTATCTAAAGGTTTTAATGGATGAAATATACGGTCTAAAATATGAACTGACCTATTATGTCCAAGTTAGATACGCTCAAAAGACTTTAGCTGAAAATAGCAATTACCAAAAGCTTATTGAACATGTTTTGTGTTATTCAAAACAGAGTTTCAAACCAATAAAGTTAAAAGCAAATTACGACATCGATAAGTTCTGTTGGAGGATCACCGAATTAAAAAAGGGGAAAATTGTTGAGATGGGAGGAAAAAGGGTTGAAGTTTTTAAACCAGGAGAGTTCAAAATTGAAGAAGTTGATTCAAGCTCGCGGGGCCTAAAAGAGGTTTGGGCAACCGGCACCCTCTTGAGGACTACTGCAAAGTTTTTTCGAGATTACATAATTGATAGAAAATCCATTGATGGGTTAGGCGTCTTATATAAAGTACCCGGTGTCGGAGAAGATGGACTCGGTTATCGATATTTCACTGGACCGCAAAGAGCAACAGCCACAAAAGGAAAATATTATTCAGGTATTCCGACCGACGTTGCCGAAGCACTTTCTAATGGAAATGCGACTAAAGAATTAGTTATAAATAACTTTTATGATATGTCTGACGCTTTCGGAAATTGTCGACACGAGGGAGGAGTGGAATTAAGGAGTGGTAAAAAACCGGAAATATGGCTTAAAACCCTTTTAGACATTGGATCAAAAAAAGGGGATATAGTGATGGACTTTTTTATGGGTACGGGAGGAACCTGTGCAGTGTCTCATAAAAGTAAGCGACAATATATAGGTATCGAACAACTTGATTACGGAAAAGACTCAGGAGTTGTACGTTTAAAAAATGTTATCGATGGAGATCAAACCGGGATTTCTGAAATGGAAGACTGGAAGAGTGGTGGGGATTTCATTCATATGGAACTCGCTAAATGGAACGAAGAATGGATGGAAAAAATTAAAAAGGCAAAAAATGCAAAAGAACTTGCCAAACTTTGGAACGAAATGAAAGAAACAGCATTTTTGAGCTATAAAGTAGAGCCGAGAACCATTGACGCAAATGCCAAAGATTTTGCGGATTTGAGTATTATTGATCAGAAAAAGTTTTTAATTGAATGTCTAGACAAAAATCAACTTTATATAAATTACAGCGAGATTGAAGACAAAGAGTATGGAGTAAGTAAAGAGGATACTAAATTAAATAAGGAATTTTATGGAAAATAAGAGTACTCACTTTTTATTTGATGGTCAAAAAATTATTATTTCTTCAGATATTCAATTAACCGTTAATTTTTTAATGGAAATTGATAAAGATATAATAAAATTATTAGAATGTAAGAATTTAATTCGTCTAAAATTAATTGCTTTATTTGCTAACCTAGAGACATTAATGCGATTAAATTTTGCATATGAAAACAAAATTTCTGAAGGAAACAAAATACGGCAATTAACTCTGGATCCTAGTGTTTGGCGCAATTTTTACTCTGATTTTTGTCTAAATAAGGATAATACATGGATAAAAGAAAATAGTGATAGATCAGATAAGATTTCTAATGAAGACCTGAGATACTTAAGAAATTCGCTAGCTCATTTTTTCTCTGTTGATAGAGGTTTGCAAATAGGTGACAAGGCATTAGACAAAAAATCTAGAGAGATTGAAAAACAAACAAATTATAATGTTAAATTTATTTCTCCTGAGGATTTATATGAAATTATAAAAGGAAGTGCAGTCATTATGATGAAAAAATGGAATAATGATTGTATAAAATGTAGTAAAAATCAATCAGAAGAATTTAAGGAAAGAATTAATTCTGTCAATGAATTAGTAAACAGTTCTGGTTCAGTAATCGTAAAATTAAAGGATTAAATAATTTTAAACAAGATGCTTTACGACGAATTCGATTCACATAAAAAATTTGCCGGTGCTGATGTTTTTAAAAACAAAGCACTAGAAAAAACAGAGGTTTTGAAAAGTCTCAATCCGGATTTTTTGATGCGAGAGTATCAGAAGGAAGCATTTGGTAGATTCTATTTTTATATGGAGGAGTATCAAGGCAAAAAAACTCCAGTATATTTGCTTTTCAATATGGCGACAGGTTCTGGTAAAACCTTAATAATGGCGGGAAATATTTTGTATTTATACGAGCAAGGATACAGAGATTTCATTTTCTTTGTAAACTCTACCAATATTATTGACAAAACAAGAGATAATTTTTTAAACGCCATATCGTCAAAATATCTTTTTAATCAAAAGATTATTATTAATGATAAGCAAGTTCTTGTAAAAGAAGTTCAAAATTTTGAAGTTAGAAATAAAGACGATATAAATATTATCTTTACTACGATACACGGTTTACACAGTAGATTAAATAATCCTAGTGAGAATAAAATCACATACGAAGATTTTGAGGACAAAAAAATAGTTTTACTTTCCGATGAAGCACACCACATAAATGCATTAACTAAATCAAATTTGAATAAAGAAGAAAAAGAGGAAAAACAATCATGGGAAGGAACTGTACAGAAAATATTTAATGCAAATAAAGGCAATATAATGCTTGAGTTTACCGCCACAATAGATTTAAGCGATGAGAATGTTGCAAAAAAATATGAAGATAAAATTATTTATAAATATTCACTTAAAGAATTTCGTTTAGATGGATTTTCAAAAGAGGTTGGTGTGCTTGAGGTAGAACTTAAGCCCATAGATAGAGCTTTGTATGCGATTATTATAAGTCAGTATCGTAGAAAAGTGGCAGAGAAATACAAGCAAAGATTAAAACCAGTTATACTTTTTAAATCGCAGAAAATTGATGAATCAAAGAAATTTTATGATAAGTTTTTGAATAAAATAAAGAATTTAAAGGTAGAAGATTTAAAGAAAACAGAAATAGCTGCTAGAAATTTGGTAAATATAGAAGGAAAAGAAACTGTGCTCATCAGGGCTTTTGAATATTTTAAATTAAATAAAATTTCCTTCGATAATCTTGTCAAAGAACTCAAGACAGATTTTTCTGAAAATAGATGTATTGAAATCAACTCAAAAGAAGAAAGTGAGAGTAAGCAAATACTAGTAAATACTTTAGAGGATGAGATTAATGATATTCGTGCTATTTTTGCTGTTGATAAACTTAACGAAGGGTGGGATGTACTAAATCTTTTTGATATTGTGCGAGTAAATGAAGGCAGGGATGCAAGACACAATAGACCAGGCCCAACAACCATGAGGGAAGCTCAACTTATTGGTCGTGGTGCTAGATATTGGCCATTTAAGCTAGAGGAAAAAGATGAAAAATTTAAGAGAAAATATGATGAACCAAAAAATGAAACGGAAAATGAATTAAAGATATTAGAAGAACTTTATTACCATAGTCGAACAAATCCGAGATATATTCAAGAGTTGAAAGTTGCTCTTAAACAAACTGGCATATTGCCGGACAATACTAGAGAAATTGATGTTAAGGTAAAAGAGTCAATTAAAAAAGAGAGATTTTGGAGAGAGGGGGTAGTGTGTTTAAATGAACCAATTAAAAATACAAGACAGAATATAAGTTCCTTGAAAGACCTTGGTGTTGCAGATAAATATGAATATAATATATCCTCAAAAGTCGGCTCTGAATCGATACTTTTAAACGATAAAAATGTTGTAATAAGAGAAACTAGTTCAAAAACTATTTCTTTTATGGATATTGGGTATTTTGTAGTGCGTAAGGCGATTAATAAACTACCTTTTTACTATTTTGATAATCTTAAAAAGTATCTTCCAAATCTTGAGTCTAATAAGGTATTTTTTGAGAGTAAAAAATATCTAGCAAATATTAAAATTGATATCAAGGGAGAACCAAAAGACTTATATTCTATTGACTCAGAAACAAGGCTTAATATTGCACTAGATATTTTAGAAAAGATTTCGAAAGACATACAAAATAATACTTTTGAGTATCAAGGAGCAAAAGAATTTTCTTCAAGAAAAATAAAAGAGATAGTAAAAGACAAAAAGATAAAAATTGAAAATAATGATATTGGGGAACAAGAATATGGTAGGGGGATGAAAGAGACTAATAATCGTGAACTTTATCTTGATTTAGGACAAAAAAGTTGGTATATCTACGATGAAAACTACGGAACATCAGAAGAGAAGTATTTTGTAAAATTTATTAATGATAGTATGGAGAAATTGGAGAGTAAGTACAAAGAAGTGTACTTACTTCGCAACGAAAGACTATTTAAGATTTTTAGGTTCTCTGATGGTTCAGCAATGGAACCAGATTTCGTTTTGTTTTTAAGAAAGAAAGGAGAAAAAGAGTATCTAACATATCAACTATTTATTGAAGCAAAAGGTGATGATCGCATAACTAATGAAGATAGCAAATGGAAAGAAGTCTTTTTGGTTGAAATTGAAAAAGGAGGTAAGGTAGAATTAATGAACGAAGATGATAAATTTAAACTAGTTGGTATGCCCCTGTATAATAAAAATAGTGATGATAAGTTTATAGAAAAATTCAATTATTATTTATAGATAAAACAAAAAATTGATATAATATATTTATGACTAATAAAAAATTAAAAAAAGCAAAAGAGGAAGAAGATTTTGAGGATGATGATTGTGAAGTGTGCAAACTCATGAGAACTGGGAATGTGACTGAAGAAGCACTAGAAAAAGCTTTTAGCTTGCAGAATTTTTTAAATAACTTTCCAAAAGATCAAGATAAGAAAAAATAATTATGAAAAAGAAAACGCAAATATTAATGATTTATGGGGGAATGACTTTCAAAAATAAGAAAGATTATTTGCATTATTTAAGAACAAAGGAAGTTTCGATTGAGAAAAAGAAAAGGTGGGCTGAGGGATATTTGGATAAAGAATTAGGTAAGAATTTTGAAATAATAAGGCCACGTTTTCCTCTTTCAGAAAATGCTAAATATGAGGATTGGAAGATATTTTTTGAAAGATATATACCCTTTCTAAGGAATAATGTTATTTTGATTGGAGGTTCATTAGGTGGAATTTTTTTAGCAAAGTATTTATCAGAGAATAAGTTTCCCAAGAAAATATTATCAACTTATTTAGTTTGTCCTCCATTTGATGATACATGTTTTCATGAAGATCTAGTAGGAGGATTCAAACTCAAATCTGATTTATCTTTAATTGAAAAAAATTCTAAGAATCTTACTTTATTGTTTTCAAAAGATGATGACGATGTTCCTGTTTCTCATGCTGAAAAATATAGAAAGAAATTAAAGAATTCAAAGATTGTTATTTATAAAAGTAAAAATGGACATTTTAGGGTATCCAAATTCCCAGAAATCGTTAAGATGATTAGAAATGATGTTAAAAAAATCTAAAAATTAAAATAAATACATGCCACTATTAAAAGGAAAAAAGAATATAGGTAAAAATATAAAGGAATTAGAAGCTGATAATAAAAAGAAAGGAAAAGCTCGTGGGGCGAATGGTAAGATTAGAAGTCATAAACAAATAATAGCCATTGCTTTAAATGTGGCAGGGAAGGCGAAAAGAAAAAGAGATAGTTAGAAAAACGTAAATATTACCTATTTTAACTCTAAATTTACGTTTTTCTTGACAATAAACGGTAAAATATACAGTTATGGACGATAAATGAGTAGATTTATGTATTTTTGGGTAGATTTAGTGGTTATTTGTGTAGATTTAGATAATATGATATTATATAAATATGGATGAAGAATTATTAACAATTAGCCAAGCAGCTGAATATCTTGGGGTTTCTTTGAACACATTACGTCGTTGGGATGAAAGTGGTAAATTAGTTGCTATTAAAAAAGATGGTGGAACTCATCGATATTATCGTGAAAAAGATTTAGAAATTTTTACCAGTGATATAATGAAATTTGCTTCCGAATGGATAGAAGATGGTGTTGAATTTCCTAGCACATTTTATTGTTCAACAAGCTCAATTTTTAATGCAAGATTGACTAAAATGGAGTATGCACTAATGCAACAGCCAGGATTTGAAAAATTATATTCTTTGATTGTTCTCGTTACTGGAGAAATTGGTGATAATTCATTTGCTCATAATATAGGAAAATGGCCTGATACAATAGGAATCTTTTTTGGTTATAATTTAGAAAAAAGAATTATTATACTTGCCGATAGAGGATTAGGTATTTTAGAAACATTACGTCAGGTTCGGCCAGAACTTTCAAGCCATGTTGCTGCAGTAACAGTTGCTTTTACTGAATTTATTTCTGGCAGGGCACCAGAAAAACGAGGAAATGGGCTTAAACTCGTCCGAGAGGTAATTACTGAAAATTCAATTGATTTATTTTATACTACTGGTGATGCTGAAGTACGTATGAAAGGTTCTGATAAAGCATTTCGTGTTACGCGTGGTCAGCGTATTGTGCGAGGATGTTTAGCAAAAATAGAATTTTAAAATATTAAGTAGTAAAAAATATGAAATTACAATTAGGAAAATTTGGCAAAACATTAATATCTCGGGAATTAGGCAGTGAGGCTTTAAAGGCATTTCAACCCACTCTACGTGAGTTTTCAGAGAACGAAGAGCTTGAAATAGATTTTTCTGACGTATTAACATTATCACCTTCTTGGTCTGATGAATTTTTAAGCCCATTACTTAATCTCCTTGGTGATCGCTTGGTTTTATTACCTAGTGATAATCTTTCAGTACAAGCAACGCTTAAAATTCTTAAAGAAGTTAATAAGCGACCATTTAGAATCAAACAATAATAAGGTTAAAGTTTGGATCTATGAATACCAGAAAAGGGAGAAAGATTCGACAAAGTGTGCTATAATATATAGATTATTAATTTCCGCCAGAGGCGGATCAGCTTATGGCTGAAATTAACAACAAAAAAAATATATGGCAGAAAAAAAGGTTTCCGCATTTATGAAGCCAATGAACATAAGCGCTGAGTTGGCAGAAGTAGTAGGTAAAGGTCCCATGCCTAGATCTGAGGTGGTAAAGGCATTGTGGGTATATATCAAGAAGAACAATCTTCAAGACCCAAAGAATAAGCGCAATATCGTAGCTGATGCTGCGCTAAAGAAAGTGTTTGGTGGCAAAAGTGTAGTCAACATGTTTGAAATGACTAAACTCGTTTCCAAGCATCTTTCATAATTATTAACCTTAAAAATTCTTTATCAACATAAACTTTTCTTCGGTACGGATTTTTTGAAGCTTAAAAAATCCTGAAGTTTTCGCGCCGTCGCGCTCAAAACCCCTGCGAAAAGTTATGTTTCAACGAATTTTTATTAACTAACATAAATCATATGGCAAAAGGAGATGGACATAGAAAAGAAAAAAAGAAAGCAAAAAAAGTAAAAAAATAGTTTTTAAGAAAATCCCCGTAAAGGGGATTTTCTTATGATATAATAAGTATATGAAAAAAGTATATTGGGTTGCAGTATTATTAGTAATAGGTTTTGGGATTTATTTTATATTTAATAATCAAAATGTTGAAAAGCAAGATGTTGGAATTGCCAATCCTGCCTCGGTGTTTTGTGTAGATAATGGCGGAAAATTAGAAATAAGAACAGACTCAACTGGCGGGCAGGTTGGGTTTTGTATTTTCAGTAATAAAACAGAATGTGAAGAATGGGCTTACTTTCGGGGTGAATGTAAGCCATTGGATTTGATTGAAAAAGAAAATGTAGAGACTTATTTAAAAACTAATATAGTTACTCTTTCACCCGTGAAAGCTGTCTTGGGTGGAACTTGGTATGTTGTTTCTATGACGGTTGATTTAGAAAAAAATTCCGGGACGGTAACTTATGAAGATGGGCACGTACAAGAAAAAAAGAATTTTTCATATACTACCAATGAAAAAAGAGAAGTGGTAGGTATGACTATTAATTAATATGCGCGTTTGGGATATACATCCAAAACATTTATGTAGAAAACATCTACTGGCTGAACACAGAGAACTTCACGGACTCTGGAATATTTTGACTATTCATAAAGGGAAAGGTGGATATTCAAGACATCCAGAAACTTTGCGTTGGGTAGGGAAGAGAAAGGCTCTTTATCAAAGACATGAAAAATTAGTGAAAGAATTTTTTCGTCGAGGGTATAATCACTATTCTCTATTGAATAAAAAATATGCTACAGGACAAGGTGGGCAAAGAGTTTTCATTAATACTATTAAAGAGCAGAAACAAATTTTAAAGAAAAAACCTTGTGAGTGTTTGCTTGTCAAATAACGTGATACAATTGTTATATGCAAACATATAATTGGTATCAAGCTCTTATTAAACCATCTTGGGCTCCGCCTTCTTGGCTTTTTGGACCGGTGTGGAGTGTGCTTTATCCAATCATTATTTTTTCTTTTGGAACAGTATTTTACAAAGTTTTCAAAAAAGAATTACCGGTTGTTATTTTGATTCCTTTTATTCTGAATCTTATTTTTAATTTATCTTTTACTTATTTTCAATTCACCCTACAGAACAATTATTTGGCCGCCTTAGATATCTTGCTTGTTTTAGGAACATTAATTTGGGCGATGATTGTTATTTATCCGCATATCAAATGGGTGGCTTTAATAAATATTCCGTATCTTCTTTGGGTTTGTTTTGCTACAGTTTTGCAACTTACAATCACATTTTTGAATAGATAAAATATTAAAATAGGTATATAATATAAGAGTGAATCCTACGGAAACTGAGACATATCAAATTAAAACGGATGCTTTTGAGGGGCCGTTTCATTTATTGCTTTCTTTAATAGAAGAAAGGAAGTTTTTTATTAATGACTTGTCTTTGGCTCAGGTAACGGAAGATTATTTGAACTATGTAAAAAAATTTGAGGAACTTAACCCTTCTGAAATTTCTAGTTTTATTGTAGTGGCCGCTACTCTCATTTTAATAAAATCAAAATCGCTTTTGCCAAATTTGAATCTGACTTCCGAAGAAGAAAGCGATATTCATAATTTAGAAGATAGATTAAAATTATATGAACTTTATACTAAACTTTCGAAAAATATAAAAGATAGATTTGGCCAGAAAATAATTTTTGCACCCTTGGAAAGAAAAAATGAATTTTTAGTATTTTTACCGGATGAGCAGATTACCAAAGAAAATATGATGGCTTTTGCCCACAGTGCTCTTGATAAAGTGCCTAAAAAGATTGTGTTGCCGGAAGTAGAAGTAAAAAAGGTAGTAAGTATAGAAGAAATGATTTCTAAATTGACGGAAAGAATTGAAAAAACTTTGCAAATGAATTTTAAGGATTTCGCTGGCAAGGCGGAAACGAAAGAGGAGAAGATAGTTGTAATTATTGGTTTTCTTGCTATGCTAGAACTTGTTAGACAAGGTTTATTGCATGCCATACAGGAAGGTAGTTTTGAAGATATTATCATTAAGAAACAAGAACAATAAATATTACAGGCCTTACTTTTTTTCGGGTCCTCGGGTCCTCGGGTCCTCGGTTCCCCGGGGCCCCGAACCCCGGCCAGACCAGCTCAAAAAAGTAAAGCTTGCAATATTTAAAATAAAATTAGTCATGGATTTAGAAAAACAGATTGAAGCTATATTATTTTTCAAAGGAGAGCCGATGTCTAGAAAAAAACTAGCGGAATTTTTAGGTGTTGGGCAGACAGAAATAAATGAAGCTATAGAAAAATTAAAAGAAAGTTTGAAAAATAGGGGAATAGTTTTGCAAGAAAAAGAAAATGAAATCACATTGGGTACGGCATCAGAATTTTCTGATCTTATTGAAAAATTGCAAAAAGAGGAATTGAATAAAGAACTTTCCAAGGCCAGTTTAGAAACTTTATCTATTATTCTTTACAAAAATGGAGTAAGTCGCTCTTTGATTGATTATATCCGAGGAGTGAATTCTAGCTTTACTTTACGGGCACTTTCTATTCGCGGATTGATAGAAAAGAATATTGATCCAACCGACAACAGACGATATATTTATCATCCTACTTTTGAATTGCTTTCTTTTATGGGGGTAAAATCAGTGCAAGAATTACCAGATTATGAGTTAGTAAATAATTCGATTGAATCTGCCTCGCAAAATTTTGCAGAAGAGTTAAAGAACAAAACTGATGCCTGAGAAAAATAATTATTTATTTGTTATTTTAATTATTCTTGCCCTAGAGGCAATTTTATTTTCTGTTGGAAATGATAAATTAAATCTTGCGTTTTTAAATAAAGAAAACGAGTTAGCAAAAGTACAGAATATACTTGCTAATATTCCAATTCAAGCAAAAGCTTTTTCTATTTATGACGAGACCTCAGGTAGAAAAATTTATGGAAGAAGTGATGAGATAGAAATGCCCATTGCTTCACTAGCTAAGATTATGACGGTTGTTATTGCTTTAAATGGCAATAATTCTGAGAATATTGTATCAATTTCAGCCAATGCTATTAAGCAACTTGGTGATTATCAATTTTATGTTGATGAAAAATTTAAAATAAGCGATTTAGCTAAATTTATTTTGATTGGCTCAGCAAATGATGGGGCTTATGCTTTAGCTGAAAATTCTGGAAACACTAAAAATTTTTTAGAAAAAATGAATGAAAAAGGACGAAAAATTGGTATGGAGAATACTTTGTTTTTCAATTTTACAGGTTTGGATATTGATGAAGGATTTGCAGGGGCTTATGCTTCTGCTCAGGATGTAAATATTATGGCTCTATATGCATTAAAAGCCCATCCAGAAATTTTTGGTGCTAGTATTCTGCCGGAAATATATATAAGATCTGAGTCTGGAGCTGAACATAATATAAAAAACATTAATACTATTTTAGATAAAATTCCAAATATTTTATTTTCTAAAACAGGATTAACATCCTTGGCCGGTGGTAATTTGACCGTGATATACAAAAATACATATGGACACATTATTGCTATTACTGTTTTAGGCTCAACAGAAAGAGGCAGATTTTCCGATGTGGAACAAATTGTAGATGCATTGTATAATTTGAATTATGGAGGCTAAAAATGTTATACTCAAAAAACAATGAAAAAGAAACTAAAAATTGGAATACTTTTTGGAGGAAGATCAGCTGAGCATGAGGTTTCTTTGCAATCTGCTCGAAATGTAATTGAATCTTTTGATAGAAATAAATATGAAGTTATTCCAATTGGTATTAGTAAAGAAGGAAAATGGTTACTTAATACTGCTTCTAATTATTTATTAAATAGTAATAACCCAAAATTAATTAAATTAAACAAATCAAATAAAGAGGTTGCCCTTTATGCTCAAGGCGAAGGAGCACTTACTTCCATAAATAATAATTTTGAGACGAAAGGAAAAATTGATGTGATATTTCCAGTAATGCACGGACCATTTGGTGAAGATGGAAGTATACAAGGTCTTTTAAAACTTGCTGGTGTTCCATTTATCGGACCGAGCGTGCTTGGTTCAGCTGTTAGTATGGATAAAGAAATTACAAAAAGAATTTTACGGGATTCAGGTATACCAATTGGTAAATTTATTGCTTTAAAAAAGAACGACAAAATAAATTTTGATAAAATAAAAAAAGAACTTGGTCTCCCAATTTTTATAAAACCTGCAAACATGGGTTCATCGGTAGGAATTAATAAAGTATATAAAAAAAATGAATTCAAAAAAGCAATCAAAAACGCTTTTGATTTTGACACCAAAATTATTATTGAAGAGTTTATTGATGGAAGGGAAATAGAGTGTGGAATTTTAGGTAATGAAAACCCCTTAGCTTCTGTGCCTGGAGAAATTATTGCTAATCAAGAATTTTATTCTTACAACGCAAAATATATTGATGATGGATATGTTATTGAAATACCAGCAAAAATCGACGGAAAAACAATTAAAAAGATTCAAGAATTAGCTATAAAAGTATTTAAAGTTTTATGTTGTGAAGGAATGGGTCGAGTGGATTTCTTTCTAAAGAAAAATGGCGAAATTATAGTAAATGAAATTAATACTATCCCAGGATTTACCAATATCAGTATGTATCCAAAATTATGGGAAGCCAGTGGTTTTCCTTTAGCAAAATTATTGGACGAATTGATTAATCTTGCAATAAAGAGATTTGAAAAAGAGCAGAAATTAAAAACTACTGTTGAATAAAACTAACATGAAAAATTTACCCCTTGCTTATATTGAATTATCAAAGAAAAATTTGGTACATAATATCAAGCAATTTAAGGCTTTGGCAAAAAGGGGAACTAAATTTGCCGTGGCTATAAAAGGAAATGCTTATGGACACGGACAAAATGAAGTGGCAAAGATTTTGGAACCGTATGTTGATTATTTTATTGTAAATAGTGTTAATGAACTCGAATTGTTACGTAAAGTTAGCAAGAAAAAGACATTTGTCTTGGGTTATGTGCAAAAAAATGATTTATCTCGGGCCATAAAACTCGGATGTATTTTGTCTATTTTTTCTTTAGAAGAATTAAAAAATACAAATAAAATAGTAAAACAGTTAAAAAAAATACAAGAAATACATTTACCAGTAGATGCATATTTAGGTAGGGAAGGATTTTTAACGAAAGAATTACCTGAAGTTTTTACAGAATTAAAAAAATACAAAAACATAAAACTTACAGGCATGTACGCGCATTTTGCTAACATCGAAGATACAAATAATTTTACCCATGCAGAAAAGCAAATAAAGAATTATGAAGAAGCGAAAAAAATTGCTGAAAAATTCGGCTATGGAAAATTTGATACCCACATTTCGGCTACTTCTGGACTTTTAGTCTACGAAAAAAAAGAGGGCATCAATTCTATCATTCGCCTAGGTATTGGTGTCTATGGCATGTGGCCTTCGGAACACATAAAATATTTATACAAGAACAAAATGAAATTAAAACCAGTATTATCTTGGAAATCAAAAATTGCTCAAATAAAAACTTTACCGGCGGGAAGCACTATTGGTTATGGATTAACTTATATGACTTATGTGCCAACCAAGATAGCGATTATTCCGCAAGGTTATGCAGATGGTTTTGATAGGGGTTTATCAAATAAAGGGGAGGTTTTGATTAAAGGCACACGATGTAAAATTTTAGGTAGAGTGGCTATGAATATGTTTGTGGTAAATGTCAGTCACTTGAAAAATGTTAAACCCGAAGACGAAGTTGTTTTGCTTGGTAAACAGGGGAAACAAGAAATTACAGCTGAAGAAATAGCAGAAAAAATTGATACTATAAATTATGAAATAACCACTCGCATTAGCTCTTTTTTGCCGAGGGTTATAGTTTAGGGTTGCTTTTATTAGGTTTTTATACTAATATGTAGATATGTCACAAGAAAGACTTATAAAACTTGCCTGCTCTACTTGTAAGCGCATAAATTACTGGTCTAGTAAAAATAAGAAACTCGTTACTAAAAAGATCGAGCTAAAAAAGTATTGCAAATGGTGCAGAAAGCAGACTAAGCATAAAGAGATCAAGAAATAGATTTTTTGTGTTTTTCTGCTATACTTTAAACGACTCATGGTCGTTTTTTGTTTTGTAAAAATAGGGGCGATTAGTTAAGTGGTATAACTTCGGTCTCCAAAACCGATGTCGGGAGTTCGATTCTCTCATCGCCCGCTATTGACTTTTTACTATAAAAATGTATTATATACATAAGCTTTTTGATCTTTGAAAATGAATTCCTTTTAGTAATTTGTTGGGTTATTTTTGTTTCTAATCTTTTGGATGCAGAAATAACTCAACAAGTGTCTAATAAAATCAAGAGGAATAAAAATGAAAAAAACAATAGGTTTTTTCCAAAGAGCAATAATTTATTATATTGATAATGAAAAAGAATCAATATTAGAAACACCAAAAGAGATGTCAGGGATAATGTATCGATTTGCCGGACTAATTTTTTGTAATGTTGATTTGGAGTATAACGGGAAATTTACTGAGCTAGTAGAAAATTGGAAAAAGACTAACCAGCAAATTGTTTATTATATTGGGAAAGAGACCTTTCTCATAGAATTAGAGAAAGAGTGCTTACAATGTGATCGTATGGAACTTTTTGGAATTTTTACTGGATTACTCAAAAATGCTGAAAGTGTCATAATAGATCCTTGTGGCACTATGGAAATATGGAAATAAAAAATTAATCATTTTTTATTAATTGCCTTCAACAGCAAAAGCTGTCGAGGGCAGTTTTTGTTTTAGACACATCAACCCATTTTATTTCTTTATCCCTTTTAAACCATGTCATTTGGCGTTTGGTGTATTTTATAGTTTCTTTGACTACTTTTTCATAAGTAGGGGAATTGTATTCAAAACCTAATTCTTTTAATCTTTTTTCTGATACTCCTGATTTTTTTAGTTTTTTGATTTCTTTTAATAATCCATCCTGAAACATTTTTTTGACTCTTTTTTCTATTCTTTTTTTTAATTTATTTGGTGGTAAATACAATCCAATTTTTATAAATTTATAATTTGATTTTTTGTTTTTTAATAGAGGAGTTTTACCTAGAGCTTTTGCTATTTCTATTGCTCTTACTAATCTGACTTTATTATTTTGCTCATTTTTATTTTTGATATCTTTTGCACGTCTAGGATCTAATTTTTTCAAATACTCAAATAATGCTATCGCTGATTTTGAGTATAGGGCTTTGCGGAGTTTTGGGTTTGGCGGAACTTCTGGGAAAATTGTTCCTTTGGTTATTGCATCAATATAAAATCCTGTGCCTCCGCAAATAATCGGGGTTTTACCCCTTTTTATAATCTCAGCCATGGCGTAGATGGCCCTTTTTTGATATTCAGCGACAGTAAATTTTTTCTTTGGATTTGCAACATCTATTAAATGATGAGGGATACCCTTATGGAAATAGCTTATAGCTTTTAGCTTATAGCTTTTAGAAATTTTCTTATCACGAGAAACCTTACCGGTACCAATATTTAAGCCCCTATAAACTTGCCTAGAATCAGCAGAAATAACTTCTCCACCGATTTTTTTAGCAATTTTAACAGCCAAATCGCTCTTTCCAGTAGCTGTTGGACCTAATATCACAATAACTCTCTTCTTTTCCATTATTTCAAAATTTTAATATCTGCGCCGATTGAGTTTAAGCGCTTAGCTATTTCTTCATAACCGCGATTTATCATATAGACATTACGTAAAATAGAAGTTCCTGAAGCTCCAAGCATAGAGATGAGAATAACCATAGAAGGACGTAGGGCTGGCGGACAAACAACTTGTGCTGGTTTTAATGGTGTTCCGCCTTGAATATAAACTCGATGTGGGTCAGCTAGAGTAATGTTTGCTCCAAGGCGATTTAATTCAGCAAAATATATGGCACGGTTTTCATAAACCCAATCATGAACCATGGTTTGACCTTTGGCTTTGATGGCGATTGGCACAAAAAATGGCAAATTATCTATATTGATACCTGGATAAGGATTGGAATGGATTTTATCAACTAAAGCTATCAATTTGCTTGGAAAGATTTCTATATCTACTAATTTAGTGCGTTTGTTATAAGAAAAATATTTTTTCAGAATTTTATATTTCAAATTCATGCGAGTTAGTTTTTCAAGTTCTAAAGCAAGAAAATCAATTGGACAACGAGTAATAGTAAGTCTTGAATCAGTGACAATTCCGGCAGAAATAAACATCATAGATTCGATTGGGTCTTCACTGTTCCAATATTCAATATCTTTATTTATTTCTTTTATACCATGAACGGTTAAAGTAGCAGTACCTATACCATCTATTTTTACTCCTAACGCTTCTAGGAAGAAACATACTTCTTGCACCATATAATTTGCACTAGCAAAAGAAATATTTGTCTGCCCAGGAATTAAAGCGGAAGCAGTTAAAACATTTTCGCAAGCAGTGTCTCCAGATTCATACATTACAATTTCGGCTGGTTTTAATTTTTTTACATTAATATCATAACTGGCATTAGTTGTTTTTATTTCTACTCCGAGTTTTTCTAAAGCGTAAGTGTGAGCAGCGATAGTGCGTTTGCCGAGACTACAACCTTGAGCGTGAGGTAAAGAAAAAGATTTTAGAAAATGAATCATCGGACCCATGAGCATAATAATAGAACGAGTTTTCACAGCTGATTCTATATTTATTTTTTCTAATTTAAAATTATTCGGTGGAATAATTTTAATGGAATTTTGATTGATCCATTTTATATTCATTCCTATGCTTTGCAAAATCTCTATCACTCTATACACCTCTTCGATTCGAGCAATGCCATGCAAAGTAGTTGTTCCTTTGTTTAAAATAGAAGCGCAAAGAAGTCCAACAGAACCATTTTTAGAAAAATTGGTAGCAATTTTGCCGTGGAGTTTTTTTCCACCTATTACCATAAAATCTATTATTGTATTGTCTTTTTTGTCTTTTTTCATATATGTGCCCAGGGAGAGAATCGAACTCTCATGATGTTGCCATCAATAGATTTTGAGTCTATCGCGTCTACCAATTCCGCCACCTGGGCGAATCATTAATTAGTAATTCACACATTTTACACAAAAAACACTTAAAAATCAATTATCAAAAATAAAATCTTTATGCTAAAATAGATTCATGTCTAATTTATATTCCAACTCAATTTTTTGGATTGACACCGGTAAAATTAAACCAAATCCATTTCAACCAAGACGAGATTTTGATGAAGCTCGTTTGCAAGATTTGGCTGACTCTATAAAACAATATGGAGTACTTCAACCCTTAACAGTTTCTCGTGTAGAGATGGAAAAAGAAGAAGGAGGCCTTACTACAGAATATGAACTCATTGCCGGAGAACGCAGATTGCGCGCGGCCATTTTAGCCGGAGTATCTCAAGTGCCAGTTATTATTCGTACAGGAGATACTTCTATGATGAAACTAGAACTTGCTATTATTGAAAATTTACAACGAGAAGATTTGAATTCTGTTGATCGGGCTCGTGCTTTTTTTCGTTTAGCTAATGAATTTAAATTTACCCATGCTGAAATTGCCAAAAAGGTTGGAAGAAGTCGAGAATATGTTTCCAATACTTTGCGTATTTTATCTTTGCCAGAAGAAATATTGAATGCTTTGACAGAAGGTAAAATTACCGAGGGTCATACTCGACCCCTTTTGATGTTAGTGGACTATCCAGAGCAACAAACTGTCTTATTTAAAGAAATTATGTATAAAAAGATTACAGTACGCGAAGCAGAAAGGTTGGCTGGGAAAATTGCTACGGATCGAGTACGTAAAAAAGAATATGCTCCAGATCCTGAAATAATAGAATTAGAAGGGAAGTTTCAAAATAAATTGGGCACTCGCGTTCATATAGACAGACATGAATTAGGGGGACAAATAAAAATTGATTTCTTTTCCACGGAAGATTTGCGTATAATTTTAGATTCTATAAATAAATCAGAAATAGAAAAAAAGCCGGGAGAAATGCTTGAGAATTATATAAATAAAAATGTTGTAAATAATGAAACGGTAAATCCATCAATCGAAGAAGCCCCTATAGACGATAGAACAAAAAAAGAAATAAAAGAAGATGACGCTAATTTATACGATATTTCTAATTTTAGTATTTAAGAACGGCCGAAGGATTTTAGTCTAGAAAGTAGACTATTTTTTTCTAAGTACGATCTTATATTTTTTTTAGCGTGATTTGTTTTTGCATATTCAAGCCATTTGGAAGAGGGATGAGCATCTTTTTTGGTTATTATTTCTACGATGTCTCCATTTTTTAAGATTGAAAGAATTGGAGCTATTTTACCATTTACTTTCGCTCCAGAAATATGTTCACCAACATCTGAATGAATAGAAAAAGCGAAGTCTATTGGACTAGAATCTTCTGGTAAATCGATAACATCACCCATTGGAGTAAAAATAAAGATACGATCATTGAAAAAATCCATCTTTAAATGTTCTAAATATTTTTGAGGTTCATTTAATTCATAATTAAAATCTTTTAGTTCCTCAATCCATTTAAATTTAGAATTATCATCAGGATCTTTTTTTCGTTTCTTTTCTTTGTAAGCAAAATGAGCAGCGATACCATAAGCAGCTTCAGCGTGCATTTCTTTGGTTCTTATCTGAATTTCCGCTACTCCACCAGAACCGGTAAAAATAGTAGTGTGAATAGAACGATAACCATTGGGTTTAGGTACGGCAATATAATCTTTTATTCTACCTGGAAGAGGTTTCCAAATAGAATGAATTATTCCTAAAACTCTATAACATTCTTCTATATTTTCTACTACAATACGAAGAGCAATTATATCGTGTACTTTTTCTATATCCATTTCACGTTTTAAGAGTTTTTTCCATAAACTATACTTATGTTTCATTCGATAATTAATTTCAATTACTTTAACTTTATTTTTTATTAATTCTTTTTCAAGTTCTCCGTGTATTTCTTCTAAATTTTTTTCATATAAATTTTTCTCTTCTTTTATTATTTCTTCGATTTCTTTATATTCTTTAGGATGAGCAAAAGGGAAAGCAGCGTCTTCTATTTCGCCTTTTAGTTTTCCCATTCCGAGACGATTGGCTAACGGAGCATAAACCTCTATTGATTCTAAAGCAATTCTTTTTTGTTTATCTTCACGCAAATATTGAAGAGTACGTAAATTGTGTAACCTGTCAGCAAATTTTATAATAACCACTCGCAAATCGTTGGTCATAGCCACGAAGAATTTTCTTAAGCTTTCTACATGTCGTTCATGTCCGTGATATTTTAGAGTTCCTAATTTAGTTACGCCATTTACTAGAAAAACAATATTTTCTCCAAATTCTTTTTTTAATTCTTCTTCAGTGATTTTTGTATCTTCTAACACATCATGTAATAATCCAGCTACGATAGTTGAGGCATCCATTCCAAGTTTGGCTAATATTTTTGCAGTTTCAAAAACATGAAAAAAATACGGTTCACCGCTTAATCTTTTTTCTCCTGTATGTGCGCGTTCAGCAAATTGATAAGCTTTTTTTATAAGCTCTTCATCTTTTTTATTTGCACCTCCAGCCATTAGGTCTAATATTTCTTTTACATCTGCCATAGTTTTATTATAGCATTTTTGGGATTTTTGCTAGAGCCTGGCGCTTAAAGCCTAATTAATTACTTCATTAATTTATGAGGGTTATGATTGGGACAAGCTTTATTACTACATCTCTCAGGGATAGTTTTTGTCCCTTGCATCATTAGAGAACCACATTTGTCACATACTTTGCCGGTAGGTTTTGCTTTTATGGCAAATTTACAATCTGGGTAATTTGAACAAGAATAAAATATACCAAATCTTCCACGTCGTTCAGAAATATCTCCTTTTTTGCATACGGGACAAATTACCCCCGTCCTTTTTTTAGCTTCTTGAGCTTCATCTTTTTTTATAAATTTGCATTTTGGATAACGCGAACAGGAAATAAAAGTACCGGAACCATCTCTCCTCTCTTTTACAATTAATTTTCCTCCTCCAGATTTTCCCTTCTTTCCTCCACATTCTGGACATATTTCTCCGGTTTCTTTTGGACCTTCTAACGCTATGCCGTCTAATTTTAAGGCTCCATCACAATCCGGATATTTAATACAGGAATAAAACTTACCCCCACGTGAAAGTTTTATAATCATTTTACTTCCACATTTAGGACATTTAATATTTTCTGGCGCATCACCTAAATTGGTAGCTTTTTCTAATTTTTCTTTTGATTTTACATCTTTTGAAAATGGCCCATAAAAATCTTTTAGAGTTTTTTCATATTCTCGTTCGCCTCTGGAGATTTCATCTAATTCATCTTCCATTTCGGCGGTAAAAGTATCAGAAATATAATTAGCAAAGTGTTTTTCTAAAAAATCAGATACCACTTCACCAACATCTGTCGGAAAAAGAGTTTTGTTTTCTTTTCGCACATATTCCCGATCTTCTAAAGTTTTCATTATGGAAGCATAAGTAGAAGGTCTGCCTATATCTCTAGCTTCTAGTTCTTTAATCAAACCGGCTTCACTATATCGGTTGGGTGGTTCAGTAAATTTTTCTTCTTGTATAAGATTTAATAATTTTAATTTTTCGCCGGCTTTCACTTCGGGTAATTCTAAATCTTCTCCGACGCTGTCTTTATCAACCGCTAACCATCCAGGGAAAAGAACACGAGAACCAGTAGCGGTGAAATCCGGAAATTCAAATTGCCCCGAAGACGGTCTTTGGGGAGTTTGTAAAAGACCGTCTTCGGGACTTATGTTTGCACTTATTTTTGTTTTTAATAATTTTGCATCAGCCATTTGGGAAGAAACAACTCTTTCCCAAATTAATTTATAAAGTCTCTGTTGTTCTTCGGTTCCAGCCCCCAAATTTTCAATATGAGTAGGACGAATAGCTTCGTGTGCTTCTTGGGCATTTTTCGATTTAGCTTTATAGATTCTAGATTGAGTATATTCTGTGCCATATTTTTTTTCTATTAAAGAAATTATTTGTGTTTGAGCAGCTATAGAAAGATTTGTACTATCTGTTCTCATATAAGTAATATGCCCAGCCTCATAAAGTTTTTGAGCAATTTGCATCGTTCGAGAAGGGGAATAACCAAGCCGAGAACTAGCAGTTTGTTGCAATGTGGAAGTAGTAAAAGGGGCGCGAGGTACTCGTTTTTGTTCTGATTCTTTTACATCTTTTACCAACCAATTTCCTTTTTTACCTTCTTCTAATATTTTCTGAACCAGTTTTTCATCTCTAGGTTCTTCTGAGCAATATAAAGTAAGTTTTCCTTTTTTAGCTGTTTCAAAAAGTCCTAATAATTTCCAGTATTGTTCTGGTACGAAGGCGCGAATTTCACGTTCGCGTTCCATTATTATACGAAGCGCAGGGGATTGAACTCGTCCCGCGGAAAGCCCATAACGAACCTTTTTCCAAATAAGCCCAGAAAGGTCATAACCAACAAGTCTATCTAAAACACGCCTAGCTTCTTGCGCTTTTCTTAATGCTGTATCAATGTCTCGAGGATTTTTTAATGCTTCCGTAACTGCCTCCTTAGTTATTTCATAAAATACTACACGCTTGATTGGGGATTTTATTTTTATATCTTTTTTTAATAATTCTTCAATATGCCAAGCAATCGCTTCTCCTTCACGGTCAGGGTCTGTAGCCAAAAGTATCTCAGTTGCTTTTTCTCCCAGCGATTGGAGTTCATGCACAACTTTCTCTTTACCTTTAGAAATTTCATACTTTGGTATAAATCCACCTTCTATATCTATCGCTTCTTTGTTTGATTTTGGTAAATCGCGAATGTGTCCAATCGAAGCTCGCACAGTAAAAGCACCCTCGAGATATTTCTCAATGGTTTTTGCTTTGGATGGTGATTCAACAATTAAAAGTTTCATTAAGTACAAGTATTACACGAAATATAATTTTTTTGCAAACTTGTCCGCCAATTCAGAGGCGGATTAAGCTAATTGTACTTCACCCATTTCTTCTTTTATCAACTCTTTTATTTCCATTACCGAGAGAACGGCATTGGCGTTGGGAATTGGCATTTTCATTGCTCGAATTAAATCATCTCGTGGCATTGGCTCGCGAAGCAAGACAACTACTTTTTTCTCCTCTGGAGATAAATCTGAAAATAGTGCCGCTTGTTTTTCTTTATCTTTTGGTTTCTCAAATCCCAGAGCTTCCAAAACATCTTCCGCACAAGTGACAGGTGTCGCTCCTTGTTTAATTAATTTATTTGTACCTTTAGCGTTGGGTGAAAAAACAGAACCTGGTACGGCTAAAACATCTCTATTATATTCTGTAGCCAAACGGGCAGTAATAAGAGTGCCAGATTTTTCTTCGGCCTCTATGATTAGTACCGCTTTTGAAATTCCAGCCATCAAACGGTTACGCATTGGGAAACTCCATTGAGTAGCCTTGAAATCTGGTTCAAATTCTGAAATCAAGCATCCACCATTTTCTACTACCTCTCTAATTAATCGGACATTTGTTTTTGGATATATTGCCTCATCTGAAAGTCCTGAACCTGGAAATACTATAGTGATAAGTCCGGTTTGCATAGCTTTTTTGTGAGCAATAGTGTCTATACCCATAGCAAAACCGGAAACTATTACGATTGGATAACCTTTTAAACCAGCGATGATTTTTTCACAGGTTTCCCGTCCGTATGAAGTGAATTTACGTGAGCCAACGACAGATAAATAAATTAGATTTTTTTCTTTAGGTAAATCCCCAATAATCCAAAGGTCTTCCGGTGGTTGGGGAATTTCTAAAAGTGCAGGTGGAAACTCTTCTTTGTTTAGTTTTCTTATTTGCATATAAATGAAAAGTAAGGGTTAATATTTTTGCCGGTACGGATTTTTTGAAGCTTAAAAAATCCTGAAATTCTCGCGCCGTCGCGCTCGAAACCCCTTAAAAACATTACCCCTTACTTTTCATTATAACAATATTTGTGTATAATATAAAATATGTTAGACATTAAATTTATTCGTGAAAACAAAGAAATAGTGCAAGAGGGGGCGAAAAAGAAACTAGTAGATATCGATATTCAAAAATTGATAGAACTTGACGACCAACGCTTGAAGGAACTAAAAGAAGTGGAAGATCTTCGAAGTGAAGTAAATAAAGTTTCCAATGATATTGCTACTGAAAAAGATACTAATAAAAGAAATCAGTTAATAGAAGAAATGCGCGCAGTGAAAGAAGATATTAAAATAAAAGAAGAAAAATTTAAGACGATTATGGAAGAATGGCAGAAAATGATGTTGCAAGTGCCGAATGTGCCAGATATGTCTGTGCCAGAAGGAAAAGAAGAAAAAGATAATAAAGAAATATTAACTTGGGGAGAAAAACCGAAGTTTGATTTTACTCCCAAAGACCACGTTGAGTTGATGTTGAAACTTAATATGGTTGATTTTGAAAGAGGAGTAAAGGTTCATGGTTTTAGAGGATATTTTTTACAAAATGATGGCGCAGAACTTTCTTGGGCAGTTTGGAATTATGCGCGTGACTTTTTTGGTAAAAAAGATTTCAAAACTTTTATCGCTCCATCGATTGTGCATAAACAAAATTTATTTGGTACTGGACATTTACCAGGAGGAGCAGAAGATATTTACCAAACTCAAGACGGAGATTATTTAGCCGGTACAGCCGAAGTGCCTATGATGGGTTATCATAGTAATGAAATCATCCCAAAAGAAGAATTGCCGAAACGTTATTTAGCTTTTTCTCCATGTTTTAGAAGAGAAGCGGGCGCGCATGGAAAAGATGTAAAAGGACTTATTAGAGTGCAAGAATTTTTTAAACTTGAACAGTTAATACTTTGTGAAGCTAACCATGAAGAGTCGGTTAAATTTCATGAAGAAATAAATAGAAATTATGAAGAATTTCTTGAGTCACTTAATATTCCTTATCGTCGTTTAGAAATCTGCACTGGAGATTTAAAGGCCGCTCATGTAAAAAGTTATGACACAGAAGCTTGGATTCCATCAGAAAATCAGTATCGCGAACTTTCAAGCGCATCATATTATCATGATTTTCAAACAAGACGTTTTGGTATTCGTTATAAAGACCAAGAAGGGAAATTACGTTTCGTGCATTCTTTGAATTCTACTGCGGCAGCTACCCCGAGAATATTAGCAGCAATAGTTGAAAATTATCAACAAGCAGACGGCACGGTAAAAATTCCGGAAGTATTAAAGAAATATATGGGCGGAAAGGAATTCATAAAATAGTATGAAAAAAAGTGTTTTAAGTTCTCCGCGACTGTTAGAATTAAAAAATAAAAAACGTAGAGTTTTTTTGAAAAGAATATTTCTTTGGTTTTTTTTACTTATCTTAATCTTGGTTGGTTTATCTTTTTTATCTAAGTGGCAAAAATTAAATATAAATAATATTCAAATCTCTGGGAATAAAGTGATAGAAACAAAAATGATTGAAGATGTAGTGAAAGAAAAAATTGCTGGCAATTATCTTTGGATTTTTCCGAAAACAAATTTTCTATTTTATCCAAAAGGGGAGATAAGAAAAGAATTGGCTGAAAAGTTTAAAAGATTGAAAGATATCTCCATAAGCGTTCAAAACTTGCAAACATTAAACATTTCCTTGAATGAACGAACAGCTTTATACACATATTGTGGTCTTGCTCCGGCGGAATTAGACGATAAAAATCAGAAGTGTTATTTTTTGGACGATAGCGGTTTTATTTTTGACGAAGCTCCTTATTTTTCAGGAGAGGTATATCAAAAATTTTATGGCTTAATTGATAGTAATGATCCTTCTGGTTCTTATTTTTTTGCACCAAATTTTGCAAAATTGATTTCATTTAAAGAAACACTTGAAAAAATCGGCATGAAACCTGTTGTATTTTTTGTAGAAAATAGTGGAGATATAAAAATATTTTTGACTTCCACCACAGCTCAATTAGGTCCGTTTATCAATTTGAAAGCTGATGCTGATTTTGATCAACTAATAGAAAATTTACAATCAATATTAGCCACAGAACCTTTACAAACAGAATTCAAAACAAAATATTCTTCGCTTCTTTACATTGACCTGAGGTTCGGGAATAAGGTATATTACAAATTCAAGTAAGGGAAGGAACAAGAAATCAATCTTTATAAAGCAATCTATCTGGCGAAGCTTCGCCAGCGAACTGCTCGTCGCTCAAGAAAATAATATTCGTAATACCTCATTTATTTTCTAAGCTCCTGCGCAAGACTTTCTAAAAATTATTTCTTGTTCCTTTAGAAAAAACATAAAAAACAATGCAAAATTTCTGGGAAAAACTAAATAAACCATTTTTTTGTTTAGCGCCAATGTCGGATGTTACCGATATTGCTTTTCGTCGTATCATTGCAAAATATAGTAAGAATAGAGAGAATAAAGATAGTGTTGTTTTTTGGACAGAATTTGTGGCAGCTGATGGTTTGTGCAATAAACTTGCCAAAAAGAAATTAGCTCATATGTTGAAATATTCTGAAGCTGAAAGGCCAATTGTGGCTCAAGTTTTTGGTGCCAATCCAGAAAATATGCAAAAAGCTTGTAGTTATATTGCTAGTCTTGGTTTTGATGGAATAGATATAAATATGGGTTGTCCAGATAAATCAGTGGTAGCTCAAGGAGCTGGGGCAGGTTTGATAAAAACTCCACAGCTCGCCAGAAAAATTATACAAGCTGCTCATGCGGGAATAAAATCGGCTGGGTTGCATATCCCAGTTTCTGTAAAAACAAGAGTTGGTTTTAATAAAGAAGAAATCAATATTTGGATACCAGAATTATTGAAAGAAGATATTTCTGCTTTGACAATTCACTTGCGTACTTCAAAAGAATTGTCTCTTGTTCCTGCAAATTGGGATTATATTAAAAAAATAAAAGAATTTATAAAAAAAGGTGGGAAAGATATTCTGCTTATTGGTAATGGAGATGTTAAAGATTTAAAAGATGCAGAAGAAAAAGCTCTGAAATATGGTTGTGATGGAATAATGATAGGTAGGGGAATTTTTGGAAATCCGTGGGTGTTTAAAAAACGAAGTTCTCCTGAATTTTTTAACCCCGAGGGTCCCACGGCGACCTTAGCGGGAACGGCGAAGGGCGCAGGGGGAAAAAATTTAGGAGAACGAAGTTTTATAGAAGAAAAATTAAATGTTTTAATAGAACACACTCAAATTTTTGATAAAGAACTGGCAAAACCGAAGCATAAAAGTTTTGCTGTTATGAAAAAACATTTCAAAGCGTATGTGAATGACTTTGCAGGTGCTAAAGAATTACGTGCAAAATTAATGGAAACAAATAATGCTAAAGAAGTGGAGAAGATAATTAATGATTTTTTAAAAAAAATTTGATATAGTTAATTTATGCATGATTTGGCTTTATATCGTAAATATCGACCAAAAACTTTCAAGGAAGTCGTTGGGCAAGACCATATTGTGAAAGTCTTGGAAAGCTCTGTGGAAACCAATAAGGTTTCGCATGCCTATCTTTTTGTAGGCTCTAGAGGTATAGGTAAAACTTCCGTAGCTCGTATTTTTGCTAAAGAAATCGGGGTCTCAGAGAATGACCTATATGAGATAGATGCCGCTTCTAATAGAGGTATAGAGGACATTAGAGCCCTTCGGGATGGCGCTAGAGTCCTTCCTTTTGATTCAAAATATAAAGTCTATATCATAGACGAGGTTCATATGCTTTCCAAAGATGCTTGGGGTGCTTTGTTGAAGACCTTAGAAGAGCCACCAAAGCATGTTATTTTCATTTTAGCCACCACAGAAGTTCATAAAGTTCCAGAAACTATTGTTTCTCGTTGTCAGGTTTTTGTTTTTAGAAAAGCTTCCGATATTGCTTCTAAAAATATGATTTTAGAAGTTGCTAAACAAGAAGGTTTTGAATTGGATGCTGGTTCGGCAGAATTGATGGCAATTTTAGGAGATGGTTCATTTCGTGATGCCTTAGGCACTCTTCAAAAAGTTTTGAATTTTTCCGTTGACGCAAAAGGCAAAAAAATAAGTAAAATAACTAGAGCAGATGTAGAAAAAATAACTGGTGCGCCGAAAAGTGTTTTAGTAAATAATTTTATTTCTGCTATTGCTTCAAAAAATTTGGAAAATGGAATTTTAACTATCAAAAAAGCTGCAGCTGAGAATTTAGATATGAAACTATATACTAAACTTATTATTCAAAAATTTCGTATGGCAGTGATTTTAAAATATGCGCCAAAATTATTTAAAGACCTGCCTGCCGGCGAGGCAGGAATGGTAGGGGATTTAGGTGAAGAAGATTTAGAATTTTTGAAAGGATTAGTAAAAGAAGATAAAGAGGGATTACTTCGTTCAAAGGCACTTTCAATTTTGCTTGAAGCTTATAGCGACATTGACCGCGCATTTATTTCTGAACTTCCTTTAGAACTTGCCTTAGTTAAAATTCTCGCGAAAGAATAATTATTTTTTAGTTTTAGCCACTTTTAAGACATTACGAAAAAGAATAGCAATAGTCATAGGACCTACTCCTCCCGGAACAGGAGAAACAAAATCAGCTACACCTTTTATTGATTCTAAATCAACATCTCCTACAATTCCAGAATTTAATTCAGAAGTTCCAGCATCTATTATCACTGCTCTATTTTTTATCATATCGCCTTTTATATACTGTCCTTTTCCTATTCCCGAAATTATGACGTCGGCTTCTTTTAATAGCATTTCTTTTCCCTCTGTCCTACTGGAAATAATTTCTGGGTTTAAACCACGAAAATGAAGTAGAGCAGAAACTGGTTTGCCTACTAATTTTCCTTGACCTAAAACAACGATTTTTTTATCTTTTAAATTCAGATTAAGAAAATCTAGTAGATACATACAAGCCAAGGCGGCTGGAAAACCTAGATGTAAATCTCCTTGGTAAAATTTTTCACTAGCAACACTACTCAAACAATCTACATCTAAACGTGAATCTACTGCATCTAGAATTTCTTCTTGATTTAAATGTTCTGGTAAGGGAAGTTGAACAATAATTCCGCACATATTTGGAATTTTATTTAAAATTTTTATTTCTTTTACTAAATCCTCTGTTGTTATCTCAGCAGGAAAAAAGGCTTCATGAAAACGAATTCCAAGTTCTTCGGCTGCATGTTTTTTCATATTTACGTACTGATGAGAGACAGGGTCGTTTCCGACAAGCACATCACAAAAAACCGGTTGAAAAGGCAAAGAATTTATTTCCTTTTTTATCTCCTCTAAGATTTCTTTACTTATTTTTCTTCCGTCAATTATTGTGGTCATTAATGCTGGGAGACTTGGAATCGAACCAAGATTCACGGCTTCAAAGGCCGCTGTCCTACCGTTAGACGATCTCCCAATTTCTTTACACATATATAAAATACACTAAAAAAGACAAAAAAACAACAGAAATAAAGATTTATGATATAATAAACACATGCCATCAGATAAATTACTAGAAAAAATGAGCCCCGAATTAAAAGCTTTTCAAGATGAAATAGCTGGTTATATTGCTAAGTATAAAAGTGGGGAAATAACAGGAACCATGTATGATCTTTCTCTTATCACGAATGTTGAAGATTTAACAGAAGAAGATCGTATGATGTGGGAAAGAGTAAAAAATTATAAAACAAATCCAATTTCTTCAGAAGAGCTTGATTTATATCAAAAACAAATAAAAGATTCTAAAAATTCATCGAGAGACAATTTTCGTGCATATATTGTACAAAAAATAACTTGGCTTTCTTCATTAAAATAATTTAAATAAGGCTTTATTTTTAACATTATTTGTGTTATACTGTGTTTTAATATGCAAAAAGCAAGAAATTTTTGGGCAAAAATAAAAAATTGGTCTCTACGTAAGAAGATATTCTACGGAATTATTGTTATTGTAGTGGTTTTTATTGGTGTAATGATTTTAAAACCAAAAGACAACAGCGCTAATATTACTACTGACATAGCAAAAATTATAAATTTAAAACAGACAGTTTTGGCTACCGGGCAGGTAACTTCTAATACAGATTTGAATTTATCTTTTTTTTCTAGCGGTATTGTTCGTTCTTTAAAAGTAAAAGTAGGGGATGTTGTGAAAGAAGGACAGATTTTGGCTACTCTAGACCAAGGAAATGAATTAGGGTCTTTAACTCAAGCAAAAGGCGCAGTAGCGGCAGCTCAAGCCAAATATCAAAGTATCTTGGATGGCTCTTCTAGTGAAGAAGTGGCATTAGCAAAAGTATCTTTAGAAAATGCTAAACAAGATTATAATCGAGTAAAATCACAACAGGAAACTTTAGTAAAAAATGCTTATGAAACTTTATTAAATTCCACACTAGCAGCAACTTCATATCCAATGTCCCAAGATTTTGTAGCGCCAACTGTTAGTGGTACTTATAATTTAGGAAAAGAAGGTAAAATTATAATTGAAATAGGATTAAATACTGGTGATTTTAAGACACGTAGTTTGATAACTACCAGTGGAGATATTTCACTTACTACGCCACAAGCAATAGGAAATTCTGGGCTTTTTATTCAATTTCCAGATAACGTAACTTTAAATTATACGGATTGGGTTATTGAAATTCCAAATAAAAAAGCTGTCAATTATCTTCTAAATTACAACGCTTACCAAGCAGCTTTAAAAACGCAAGAATCTGTTTTGGGCACCGCTCAAGCTTTAATAGACCAAAGAACAGCTGAACTTGCTCTAAAACAAGCTTCTGCTACTCAAGCGAAATTAGATTTAGCCAAAGCAGATATTTTATCCGCTCAAGGACAATTGCAACTGGCTAATGCAAATTTTGAACATACTATCCTTCGCACTCCCGCAGATGGAACTATTACCAAAGTTGATGTAAAAATCGGCGAACTAGCTCAGGCTTTAAAAGATGTAATGACTTTGCAAGATGTAAATAATATATATTTGGAAGCAAATATAAATGAGGCAAATATCACAAGTATAAAAGTTGGAGCTCCAGTAGAAATCACTTTCGACGCTTTCAGTACCGAACAAATATTTACAGGCAGCATATTAAAAATTGACCCTTCTTCTACTATAATTTCCGGAGTGGTAAATTATAAAATCACAGCCAATGTTTTTAATGCGCCAGAACTTCGTCCGGGCATGACCGCTAATATGACTATCTTAGTAGGAGAAAAAGATAATGTTTTGACTATTCCTTCCCGCGCTATTCTAAAAGATAGTACTGGCAAGAAAACTGTTCGCTTAGTGACAAATACTAAAACTAAAACATATGAAGAAGTGGAAATCGCTACTGGTATGGAAGGGGACGGAGGTTTAACTGAAATAACTACCGGACTAACAGAAGGTGAAGAAGTGGTAGTTCTAATAAAGAAATAATAATGTTGATACAACTTAAAAATATTACAAAAGAATATGACAATAGTGGCGTCATCACTAAAGTTCTTCGAGGTGTCAGTTTGGATGTGGATGAAGGAGAATTTTTGGCTATTATGGGACCTTCTGGTTCCGGCAAATCTACCTTGATGCATATTATCGGTTTTTTAGACCGAGCGACTGATGGAAGTTATATTTTTGAAAATAAAGATATAAAAAATTTTACGGATGATGAACTAGCATTTATTCGAAATGAAAAAATCGGTTTCGTTTTTCAATCTTTTAATCTTTTAGCCCGCACTACTGTTTTAGATAATGTCATTCTCCCTCTTACTTACAGCAAAAAGAAAAATCATCTTGAACTAGCCACTAAAGCTCTAGAAGCAGTGGGTTTAGCAGACAGATTAAATTTCCTTTCTAATCAAATCTCCGGCGGACAAAAACAACGAGTAGCTATCGCTCGCGCTTTAGTTTGTAATCCAAAAGTTATTTTTGCCGACGAACCGACCGGTAATCTTGATTCAAAAAGTGGAGAGATAGTAATGAATATTTTAGGACGTTTAAACAAAGAAGGACGTACTATTATTCTTGTTACTCATGATCGTTTTGTGGCAGAACATGCTCATCGTATTATCACTATCAAAGACGGTTCTATTGTGTCTGATGAAAAAAATTTAAATCAAAGAAAAAGTGAAATAGTAACAGAAGAATAGTTTCGATGATGCATATTTTTAAAAATACCAAAATAGTTATGAAAAATCTTCTCTCACGCAAGGCCAGAAGTTTTTTAACGGTGCTTGGAATTGTGATTGGAGTAGCAGGAGTAATTATTATTATTTCTATCGGCGCCGGTGCTCAAGCTTTGGTTTTAGGACAGATTACAAAATTAGGAACAAATCTTATTGGCGTCCTTCCGGGTAAAAGTAATGAAACTGGTCCTCCAGCGGCAGTCTTTGGAGTGCAGATAAAAACTTTAATTAATAATGACCTCGAAGCCATCAAGGATAAAAATAGAGTTCCGCATCTGGCAGATGTGGCTGCTTATGTTCGTGGAAATGTTACTTTAGTTTCTGGCAATGAATCGGTAGATACTTCTTTTACCGCTACCGATGGCAGTTATCCTCGAGTGCAAAATGTGCAAATGGATCGTGGTGTTTTTTTCACAGATGAAGAAGGACGCACTGGAGCCAATGTAATGGTTTTAGGTTATGATGTAGCAGAACAATTATTTCCAAATGGAGGAGAACTCGGAGCCATTGCAAAAATACAAAACAACGATAATACTTTCGGCAGTATTCCATTCCGGGTAATCGGCGTGCAAGAAAAATTAGGTAATGTCGCTTTTCAAAATGAAGATGATCAAGTTTTTATACCATTCACTATCGGCCAAAAACAAATTTTAGGAATTAATTATATTCAATTTATTCGTATGAAAACGGATATTTCTGATAATGTTAAAACTACTATCGCTGATGTGGAACAAGTATTGCGAGAGCAACATCGTATTACTAATCCAGATAATGATGATTTTTCGGTCAGAGATTTAGCTGATGCCATAAAAATTCTTACCAGCATCACTGATGGCTTGAGAATATTTTTAGGACTAATGGCAGGAATTTCACTGATTGTTGGAGGAATTGGCATTATGAATATAATGTTAGTGACTGTATCTGAACGCACTCGCGAAATAGGTTTACGCAAAGCATTAGGTGCTACTTCACATCAAATCCGTAATCAGTTTTTAGTAGAAGCAGTCATTCTCACGGGCCTTGGAGGTATCATTGGTATTATAGTCGGTATAATAATATCTTATTTAATAGCTCTCGGCGCACGATATGCTGGTTATGATTGGGCTTTTGTTATTTCACCTATTGCCATTGTTTTAGCGGTTTTAGTATCTACTTTAACTGGTATTATTTTCGGACTTTTTCCTGCCTTAAAAGCCGCAAAATTAGATCCAATCGACGCATTAAGATATGAATAAATATTTCAAACAAGCTATCAGAGGTATTACTCACAACAAAAGTCGAACTTTTTTGACTACTTTGGGTATTATGATTGGTATCGGCACCGTAGTGTTGGTGCTTTCAGCTGGAGAAGGGTTTAAGAGTTATATAAATGCTCAAATAGAATTGTACGGCTCAAATACGGTTTATATAGAGACGGTAATTCCTCTTTCTACTAAACAACGTAATGCCAATGAAAATACCAGTGGAAATATTCAGAACAATGCGGCCACTAATGCTGTACCGGTTAAGACATTAAAAAATAAAGACATTCAAGATTTAAAAAATATACCAAATATAAAAAATGCTTACGGCGCCGCCTTGGGTCAAATGGTAGTGAGTTATGAAAATGTATCAAAGAATGCATTTATATTCGGAGCAGACGCTTCACGTTTTGATATTGATAAAGGAGTGATTGCTTCTGGACGTCCATATACTGAAGAAGAAAATCGTGGATTGGCGCAAGTAGCTATTCTTGGAAATACTCTCGCTACAGATTTATTTGGTGAAAGCGACCCGATTGGCAAACTTATTAGAGTAGGCAGTTATAATTTAGAAGTGATTGGAGTGTATGAATTGCGCGGGGGATTAGGAGCCACTGATGACGAACAAGTTTTTATTCCGATTACTACTTTACAGAAAAAATTTCTGGGTATAGATTATCTTTTTTACGGAGTAGTAGAATTAAATGATTTAAGTAAAGCTGATACCACTGCTTTAGATATAACTGATATGCTCCGTCGTAATCATAATATTTCTGACCCAACAAAAGATGATTTTAATGTAATGACCCAAGCGCAAAGCATGGAAACATTTAATGTTATCTTAAATGCTGTAACATTTTTACTTATTGCCATTGCTTTAATTTCTTTGGTAGTTGGGGGAGTTGGAGTGATGAATATTATGTATGTTGTCATCACTGAACGTATTGGAGAGATAGGATTAAAAAAAGCGCTTGGTGCTCGCGACAAAGATATTCTTTTTGAATTTTTAATAGAGGCAGTGCTGCTCACTTTACTTGGTGGTATTGTTGGTATTTTGGGTGGAGCTTTATTTGCTTATGCTGTAGCCAAAATTGCTCAGAGTTTTAATTTTGATTGGTCTTTCATTGTGCCTCTTTATGGAATAATTTTAGCTGTGTCTATCTCTGCTATTATCGGTATTGTCTTTGGAGTTTTCCCAGCTCGCAGTGCTTCAAAACTAAATCCAATCGAAGCGTTGAATAAAGAGTAAAATTTAGTTATAATTATATTATGACTTTCAAAAAGATTGGAATTATTCTGTTTTTGATATTTTCCTTAATATCGACACAAAAGCTGTTGGCGCAGGTTACTAATGTTGGTTTTGTACCTGGGAATATTTGGTATTCGAAAGATCCATTTGAAGAAGGGGATAAGATAAAGATTTATACATTTATTTTTAATCCAGACAGTAGAGAATTGTCTGGTACTGTAATTTTCTTTGATAAAACAGTCTTGTTGGGCAAAAAAGATTTCACTTTACCGGCAAAAACAGCTAACGATATTTCTATTGATTGGACGGTTACAGCTGGAGACCATGCTATTTTTGCCAAAATAGAGAATGCAAAATTTTTAATATCAAAAGGGAAATATGAAGAAGTATCTTTAGCTGAAAATGAGACAGAAAAAGATTCCCGTACTGTTTCTAAAAAAATAGTTTCCAAAGCAACAGATAAAAATATAGAAACCACTGGTACTTCCGTTTCAGACATAACAGACACAATTCAAGAAAATATCCCTGATTTTATTACCAAACCAATAATTTCTTCTGTAAATAGTTTGGAAACATTTCGAGAAAATTTGAATACCGTCTCAAATAATAAAAAGGAAGAGATAAAAAAAGAGATTAAGACTTTAAATGATGTTGATTTAAAAGTCGGGATATCAAAAGGGAACTTAACCGCTAAATCTGAAACAAGCCCACTTTTGAAACCGTTTAAATATGTGGAAATATTTTTTCTTTCTATTTTTTCATTTTTACTAAGTAATAAAATATTATTTTATGGTATTTTAGCAATTATAATTTTCTTTCTTTTACGTTTTATTTGGAAGAAAATATTTTAAAAAATGATACAAAGAATTCTAGCTTCTTTAATACTTCTTTTTTCTATACTGTATATGCCTTTTTGGCTATCTGTCATTCTAGCCCTAGCAGGTATGGCTTATTTTTCTTTCTTTTGGGAAGCAACTGTTTTATTTCTCCTTTCAGATTTATTGTATGGAGTAAGTGAAGCAAGATTTTTTAATATATTTTTTATTTCTTTTTTAACTTCGCTTTTGGTTTTAATATTGATAGAAATGGTAAAAAGGAAACTACGAGCTTAACGTTATGATTAGAAAAATACTTTCAAAACAAAAAATCAAAAATGCTAATTTTTTTGTGGAACCTGACGAGATTTTTCTTGATTCAAAAAATTTGCAAAATTTCGACCGCCAGCAATTTGAAGGGCGAATAGAAAAACCAATCTCCAAAAAAACTATTATTGCTGTTGGATTTTTTTTCTTATTTTTTTTGGGAGCATTTTCTACAAGATTAGGTTATTTACAAATACAAAAAGGCGAAGCGTATTTAAACAGAAGTCAAAATAATGTTCTGGAAAAACAAATTATTTTTAGCGACAGAGGAATCATTTATGACAGAAACAAAGTAGAACTCGCTTGGAATAAAAAAGTGGCAGATTTACCAACCACTGTTCGTACATATTTAACTCCCGGATTTTCTCATCTTTTAGGCTATGTTAGTTATCCAATGCAAGATAAGTCTGGAAATTATTGGCAAAGTGAATTTATAGGAAAAGATGGTCTTGAAAAACAATATAACGAATCATTAAAAGGCGAAAACGGTTCGAAAATAGTAGAAGTAGATGTGCATAAGGTGGTTCATTCGGAAAACATTGTAAATGCCCCAAAACGTGGTGCTGATTTAATAACGACTATCGATTCGCGTATCCAAAAAGAACTGTATGAATTAATTAAAAACTTATCTCAAAGTAACTCATTTTCTGGCGGAGCAGGAGTTTTAATGAATGTGCAAAATGGACAAGTTTTGACTGCAGTTAGTTTTCCAGAATATGATTCAGAAATTCTTTCACAAGGTAAAGATGTGGAAAAGATTCAAAATTATTTTAATGATAAAAGAAAAGTCTTTCTAGACAGAACCATCTCTGGTTTATACACTCCGGGCTCTATCGTCAAACCATTTTTTGCTATCGGGGCATTAACCGAAGGGATAATCGATCAATATAAAAAAATATTATCAACCGGTTCTATTTCCATTCCAAATCCATATTTTCCAGATCAAGAGACTGTTTTTAAGGACTGGAAAGCGCACGGCTGGGTAGATATGCGTCAAGCTATTGCTGTTTCCAGTGACGTTTATTTTTATGAAATCGGTGGAGGATTTCAAGACCAAAAAGGATTAGGTATAGTAAATATTGAAAAATACGCCCAACTTTTTGGTATCGGAGAAAAAACTGGAGTTGATTTGCCAGACGAGAAAGGAGGTGTAATTCCTAATCCTTTGTGGAAAATAAAAAACTTTAAAGGTGAAGTATGGCGAGTTGGAGACACTTACCATACTGTTATCGGACAATATGGATTTCAAGTGACTCCTATGGAAATGATTCGAGCAGTTTCAGCCATGGCAAATTATGGCACATTAGTTACTCCACATTATATTTTAGGAGATATTGAAAAAGAAAAAATCATTTCAAAAATAGATTTGAAAAAAGAATATTATGACATAGTACATGAAGGAATGAGACAAAGTGTCTTAGTGGGAACTTCTGTTTTATTGGATGTACCTTACGTACAAGTAGCCTCCAAAACCGGTACTGCTCAAGTTGGAGTAAATAAAAATAAAGTGAATTCTTGGATTATTGGTTTTTTCCCATATGAAAACCCAAAATATGCATTCACTATTATGATGGAATCTGGACCTGCTTCAGGAGGGGTGGGTGCTTCCTCTATAATGCGCCAGCTCTTAGATTGGATGTCAATAAATACCCCTGAATATTTTGTGCTATAATATCAAAATGAGTAAAGTAAAAATAATTTTTGGTTTAGGTATTTGGGTAGCAATATTATCATATTTAGGTTTTCCTCTTTCTTTAAAGAATGTACTATTCTCAATTACCGGCGTAGGAATTATGTATCTCGGTTATCTATTATATAAAGATTTAAAAGCAGGGGAGACAGATGAAAAAACTTTTGATAATTTTTCCGAAAATGGTAATTTTAATGAAGAAGAAAGAAAATCACAGGAAAAGATAGAATCAAATGAAAAAGAAATTTAATAATCAAATGTTAGATTCTATATTAGAATATTTTAAAACAAGACGTGCTTCGACCACTATTTTATTAGTAGTCATCTTTTTTGGTTTTGGTATTTATTTAGGTTTCAATAATGCACCAGAAATAGACAAAGTTGTCAATATCTCAGGCAAAGAAACTGCAGTGATTACGGAAGCTGATTTTTCTCCATTTTGGAAGGTTTGGAACAATATTAATGATAAATATCCAAATGCCACTAAAACAAGCGACCAAGACAAGATCTATGGAGCTATTTCAGGGCTTGTAAGCTCTTTAAATGACCCCTACAGCGTCTTTTTTGACCCAGATGAGGCAAAGATGTTTCAAGACGATATACAGGGAAATTTTGGTGGAGTTGGTATGGAAGTTGGAATAAAAGACAAAGCACTTACAGTAATCGCACCTCTAAAAGATACCCCAGCTTATAAAGCTAATATTAAATCTGGTGATAAAATTCTTAAAATTGATGACGTAACTACTTCCGAAATGAGCGTAGAAAAAGCAATAAAATTAATCAGAGGAGAACCAGGCACTATCGTAAAATTAACAATCTTTCGTGAAGGAGAAAAAGAACCAAGGGATGTAAAAATCATACGAGACACCATCAATGTGCCAACCCTTAATACAGAATTAAGAAAAGATGGCATCTTTGTAATTAAACTTTATAGTTTCTCGGCAAATTCATCCGATCTTTTCCGTAAAGCGCTAAAAGAATTTTCTTTGGCTAAAACTGATAAATTATTACTTGACTTAAGAGGAAATCCGGGAGGGTACTTGGAATCAGCTGTTAGTATGTCCAGTTGGTTTTTAGAAGGAGGAAAAACTGTAGTAACAGAAGATTATGGAAATAATTTAAAACCAAAAATATACAGAAGCAAAGGTTACAATGTATTCTCCGATAAATTAAAATTCGTTATTTTGATAGATAGCGGTTCTGCGTCCGCTTCTGAAATTTTAGCTGGAGCGATGCAAGATTATAAGAAAGCGATACTTGTAGGCGATAAAAGCTTTGGCAAGGGTTCTGTGCAAGAAGTAGTAAAAATTACACCGGATACTATTTTAAAGATTACAGTAGCTAAATGGCTCACTCCTAATGGTAATTCTATTTCAGAAAAAGGATTGACGCCCGATTATGAAGTGTTGCTAAGTAAAAAAGATATAGAAAATAAAAACGACGCGCAGTTAAATAAGGCGGTAGAATTATTATTAAAATAACGAGCGAAGCGAGTATATTTTTATAACCCTGTTAAATAATTTTTATTTCTCAAAAATTGTCCGAAGGACATTTAACAGGGTGAAGATTTTCCAATCGCTTTGCTCAAGAAAATCATTCATGAGAGTAATTTTTTTACAAGATGTGCCAAGAGTAGGCAGAAAATATGATATCAAAGAAGTAAATGATGGATATGCTATAAATTTTTTATTTCCTAAAAAATGGGCTACCTCAGCCACACCGAAAGCTGTAGCAGAAATTGAGAGACATAAAAAAGAAATTGTAATCGAAAGGGAAGTGCAAGAAGATCTTTTAGCAAAAAATTTAGAAGAAATAAAAGATAAAACCATCACCATCAAAGCCAAAACAGATGAAAAAGGTCATTTATTTTCTGCTATTCACGAAAAAATGTTAGTAGAAGCTATGGAAAAAGAATATCACGCTCAAATAGATGAAAAATTTATTGTACTAGAAAAACAAATAAAAGAAGTAGGGGAGTTTCAAATCCCAATTGTCATAAAAAACCAAAAATCTTCGTTTAAACTTGTAATAGAAAAAGCAGAATAATGCTTTTTTCGGCATACGCAACGGTAGATTCTTTTATTGTTTCCAGGTTGGAGTGCGAGCCGTGAAAAAGTATTATTCTGCTTTTTCTAAATTACATTTACTACTTTTTTTACAACCGTTTTACCGTTGAAGGAAACTTTACGTTTAGAGCCAAATTTGACTGTTCCGGGTTTTAGAGCAAAAAGAGTGTGATCCTTACCCATAGATACATTATTACCAGCCATGATAACCGTACCACGCTGACGAACGATAATAGAGCCAGATTGTGCCTTTTGGCCATCTGCAAGCTTAGTACCAAGGTACTTTGGGTTCGAATCTCTTAAGTTTTTGGCTGTTCCGCCGGCCTTTCTATGTGCCATTAAATTAGTTGTTAGGTTCTAGGTTTTAGCTTCTAGTTAAAGAAAAACAGAAAATAAAACAATAGACTAATATCTTAAAATTCCTTATAATAAAACAATACAAAGAGTATAAACAATTATATGGAAAAAATCAAGCAATTTATTGAGAGCGACAAGGGAAAAGATATTTTAGTGGTTATTATCATTATTTTGGTAGGTTTAGGGTCATTTGAGCTAGGTAGACTATCAAAAAATAGTCAAAATAACGGCATAAAAATAGAATATCCGGGCCAAGAAGCTAATGTCATAGAGTCTTTAAACCAAAATTCTTCTAATTTAGAAAATTTTGAAAAATCAGTTTCTGGAAATTTTTTCGCTTCAAATAGGGGAACAAAATATTATTCTATAAGTTGTTCAGCTGGAAAGACTATCAAAGAGGAGAATAGAATATATTTCAATACATCAACAGAAGCACAAAATGCCGGGTATGAATTATCTAGTGCGTGTAGATAAGTGGATTGTGCGATACTTTAGTGTTGCACAATCCACGCTATGTTTTCGGTACGTTATACATACCGAAAACATATATTGTGCGACGTGATACTAATTAAAAAATATGGCTCAAAAGCCATTCCCTATCTATTAAGAACAGGGGCATTTAGCTCGTAGTCAGTAGGCTGACCATCACGAATTCGTTCCATATTATTTACAAAAGATTTCCAAAAAATATTTACAAAAATATCGTTCCAAAGATATGAAGCAGGTTTTTTAAGGTAGTCATTCCATAAATTCCTAGTCCCTCCCCCAACATAGTTTATGTTCTCCTGTCCGGTAGGACTTTCTACTACTGATTTAACACTAATATTAAAATAACTAAGCACTAAAATTAAAATAAATCCCAAAACCAAAATTCCAACGATGCTGATTCCTTTTTCTTTATCAAAAAATTTTGTTGTCATAATTTTGACTAGAAAACATTAATTGAATAATGCTTTAACCCAATCAACAACATCACTGAAACTAATCTTAAAATATTTCATTAATAATAAAGCAATAACAATAAATATTATTAATTTTAAAAATCCACCTTCTTCATTTTTTATATTATTAATCACTTCTATATTTTACCACTTTTACTTATAAGGAGGCAAGTAATACATTGGGTCAAGATAACCGTTTATTGCAGATATGGGTTGAGTAAGCACTTTCCCAGGGCATGACTTGCTTGGTAGGGTATTTACATCGACAGCGTCCTTGGCATAAATTGAAACATGTAAATGTGGCCCTGTAGAATAACCAGTATTGCCACTATAGCCAACAACCTGACCGCGAACTACTTTATCCCCCGCACTTACTTTAACAAGAGAAAGATGCCCAAAAGTACTAGCTAAACCATTATTATATTTAATTAAAATAAAGCGTCCAAAAGAAACTCCGGAGCATTGAACATCTGTATTGCCGACCCCAGCTACTACTCCATCTGCCATAGCTTTGACTGGAGTTCCAACCGAAGCTCTAAAATCAACTCCACTATGAGAACCAGAAGCATATAATCGTTTAGAATCTTTGGTTACTCCAAATAACTGAGTGATATAAATATTATCAAGTGGCCAACTTAATACTCCCCCACTAGGAAGTTTTGAAGGATCTAATACATATTGTAACTGTGATTCGTAATCACGTAATTCTTTTTCGAAGGCAAGTTTTTTTGCTAATCTATCTTGTAATAATTTCTGATAATTTGCTTCACTATTTTTTGTTTGAGCTAAAAGTTTATTTTTCTCCGCCGTGTTCTGATCTACAATCTTTTTCTGGTCAGCCAATTTAGTTTTAAGTCTCACTAATTCATTTTTAGCATCTGTTGTCTCCTGTCGAGTATCTTCTAATTCGCCTTTTACCACTTTCACTTCAATAGTCATTTGTCTGATTTTGTCACTAATTATCGTCATATTATCTATATCATTCCAGATTGCAGTAAAATCATTCTCGGATAAAAGAGTGGCCAAAACGTTCCCCTGTTCTAATTCATTTATTTGCTTGATTCCTAGAGATAATGCTTGCACATTATTTGAGATATCACTTTGTTTATCATTGATTTGCAAACTCAATTCTTTTATTTTTAAATTAGTCTTATCTATTTTATTTTGAGTGACAGATATATCTGCTGCCAATTTTTTTCTAGTCAAATCAAGCTGTTTTATAGAAACACTTAAAGAATTTTTTTGTTTGCCTAGCCCATCAAGTTCTATTTGATACTGTTTAATTTCTTGTTCTAATTTATCTATATCTGCATTTTTTTGATCTATTTTTGCATTCAATTCAGAAACTGTCTGAGCATAAGAAAAAATAATAGGAAATATTATTAAAATTCCTAAAAATAACAAAATCGCTGGTTTATATAGCCTTTTGTAATCGTGATAAAGTTTCATTTTTTCCTAAAATCTCGGCAATAACGAAAGGATCCGGTGATTTATCAAGTCCTGAAAGGGCATAACGAACAGGATGCAATAACTCTCCCCTACTTTCTAATTTGTCGGCTATTTGCATTAAAACATCTTTGACAATTTCCTTAGTAAAATCTTTTTCTTTTATTTTTTCTAATTCTGCTATTGCTTGTGAAATATTTTGAGAAATTTTTTCTTCAGAAGCAGTTTTGTAAATTAAAGATTTTTTCTCATATTCTGGCTTTTTATAAAAGAAATCTAACTCTCCTCTTTGCACCATTTCTTTTATATCGCTCCATTTAGAAATCCTCTCTGTTATAAGTGGAATGAGTTTTTCCTGCCTACCGGCAGGCAGGCTATTTTTTAATTCTTCCGGTAAATATGTAAAAATATTTTTCTTTAATTCTTCAGTCGAAAGTTTTTTAATATGTTCTTTGTTTATCCAATCCAATTTAATATCATTCCACTGTGCCCCAGAGTGTCCTACACGAGAAATATCAAAAGTTTTTATTAATTCATCTATTCTAAAAATCTCTCTATCATCCCCTGGGTTCCAACCCAAAAGAGCCAAAAAGTTTATCATCGCTTCCGGCAAATATCCTTCATTTTTGTATTCTAAAATATCTTTTGCTCCATCTCTTTTGCTTAATTTTTTATTCCCTCCATCACCCATAATTGGCGGTAAAGTAACAAAAAGGGGTGGTTTTAAATCTAGCGCTTCATAAAGAGATAAAAATTTTGGAACTGAAGAAATAAATTCTTGCCCGCGCATCACATGAGTCACTCCCATTTCAATATCATCCACAATATGAGCAAAATTGTAAGTTGGAAAACCGTCACTTTTTATTAAAATAAAATCATCCAACGCTTCAGGTCCAGCCGAAAGATCACCATAAACCAAATCATGCCATTTATAACTTTTTATTTCAGATACTTTGAAACGAAGGGGTTTTGTACCGTCCCATTTATCAAATTTTTCTGGACGATACTCTCTAAACAAAAAAGGTTTTTTTTCTAATTCCGCTTTTTCGCGAAATCCATCAACTTCTTCTTCATTATATGGATCAGGATAAGCTAAACCTTTGTTAATTAAAATTTGCGCGTATTTTTTATATAAATTTAATCTTTCTGATTGCAAATATGGGCTATGCAGTCCTCCAACATTCGGTCCTTCATCGCAATTAATTCCCAACCATTTTAATGATTCGATAATATGTTCAATAGAACCAGCGACTTCCCTTTCTTTATCTGTATCTTCAATTCTTAATATGAAAGTGCCTTTATTTTTTTTAGCCCAAAGCCAAGCATATAAAGCAGTGCGAACACCTCCAACGTGCATAAAACCCGTAGGCGAAGGCGCAAATCTTGTAACAACTTTTATTTCCATCTATATATTCTATCATTTTTCTCCAAAAACAAGAAAAGCTCAACAAGATGTTGCTTGTTAGCTTTCTTGTTGAGCTTTATTTTATCGTTTCTACCTTTTCCATAGCTTTTATAAAATCGGTGCTATGGACAGAAGATTGTGGTCTTAAAACTTCTATTCTGTGGCAATAATTACTAAAACGGGTACGCATGGTTTCAGGATTGTTTTCAATATCTTCGGTCGTTTCTGAAACAACCAAAACATAGGGTTCTAAATATTTTATTGCTTCATAAATTTCATCTTGGTCTTTTAATTCCAAAATAAAATCAACAGAAGAATAATAAGATAAAAATTCTATTCTATCGTGGGCAGGAAAAATTGGACGATTTTTTCCTTTTCTTTTCTTTACCAACGAGTCTGAATGAACCCCAACTACCAAAAAGTCTCCAAATTCTTTTGCTGCCGCCAAATATCGTGGATGTCCGATATGTGGAACATCAAACACGCCGGTAGTAAACACAATCTTTTTCCGATAAAGGTTAAGACTAGAAGTAGCTATGAACTGAGCTATTTCAATTATAGATCCAAATTTACCTTGCATTTTAGTTTCCTCCATTGATTAAAAATAGAAAAACCTCTTAAATTAACGAGGTGCTATTTAACTATTTATATTATATCACAATTACTTCTCATGCGCAAGGGCCATATCGACTAACTCACGGGCGATTTTCATAGCAGCGTCTGGTGTATTGTAAGCTTTAGCACTTTGGGCCATGCGATTCCAAATAGCTTTATCGTTTGCTATTCTTTCAATTTCTGAACTCAAAATATTAGCAGTCATATTCATTTCTTCAATCACATTGCAGGCTCCTGTGTGAGCATAACTGAAAGCATTTTTCCTTTGATGGTCGCCGTTAGTGGTAGTAATTGGAACAATAATTGATGGTATGCCCCAAGAAGCTATTTCAAAAATAGTTGATCCTCCTCTGGAAACAATAACAGTCGCTACTCCAGCTGCCATTTTCATACCTAAAGGATTCAAAAAAGCAAAAGGCAAATATCTCGCTTTCTCTGGGCTAGAAGCAAGCACCACTTCTGCTCTCCCAACTACATTTCTAAAATTATTTACTCCCGTCTGATGTATAATCTGAAAATTTTTAACAAGTCTTGGTAAGGCGTCAAGCACGGTATTGTTTATAAGTTCAGCTCCTTGAGAACCACCTAAAATTAAAATAACAGGTAATTCTGATTCTAATTTAAAATATTGCAGAGCTTCATCGCGTGCAGCAGGATGTTCTATTTCTGTCCTTATTGGAAGTCCAGTCCAAGCGACATTTTTTTTAGGAAAATATTCTGCCGCCTCTTTAAAAGCTACAGCTATCCTTTGCGCAAAATGCCCTGCCCACTTATTGACTCGTCCAGGTACTGAATCTGATTCGTGAATTATAATTGGAATACGCAGAATCCTAGCTGCCAAAATAGTTGGAAATGATCCATATCCCCCTTTACCAAAAACAACATCAGGATAAATTGAAAATACTTTATAAATAGCATTGAGTACGCCAAAAAACATTTTAAAAATATCCGTAAAATTTTTGAAAGAAAAATAAGTGCGCAACTTCCCTGCTTTTACTTCTTCATACAAAAGTCCATTTTCTAAAAGCATTTCTTTGTCATAAGGACTATCAGAAAAATAATAAAGCTTAGCGCCTAGTATATTTTCTTTATCTATTATTTGATTAACTTTCTGAGCAACAGCGATAATCGGACAAAAATGCCCTCCTGTTCCTCCACCTGTAAAAATTATTTTCATATATTTATTCTTCTTTATGTTGAAACCTCGATATCTGAAGGACAATACCTATAGCTATGAGATAAATCATAAGCGAAGTACCTCCATGACTCATGAAAACTAATGGTACTCCAGTTAAGGGAAAAACCCCAGTGACAGAAGCAATATTCATAAACGATTGGGCTACAATTAGTATAACAATTCCAGAAACTAAAAGTCTACTGAACAAATCTGGAGAGTTTTTTGCAATCCGAAGTCCACGCAAAACAAAAAGTAAATAAAGTATTATAATGGCAGTACTCCCTACAAAACCCAATTCTTCTCCGGCTACGGCAAAAATAGAATCACCTTGCGGCTCTGGTAAATAACTAAATTTCTGAATACTTTGACCATATCCCCTGCCTAAAATTCCTCCAGAACCAATGGCAATCAAAGATTGTTGGATTTGATAAGAAGAACCCTGGGGATCTTGCGAGGGATCAATAAAAGTTTTTATTCGCTCCTGAAGATATGGAGTGAAATATACCAATAAACCTAGAACAACAATAGCTATCGTTCCTAACAAAGTAATCCATTTCATAGAGACCCCAGAAACAAAAAGCATACACATTCCAGTTATGGCAATTAAAATAAAACTCTTGGTATCGGGTTGATTAAATAAAATGAAAGCAATAACAGCCAACAATACAAAAAGAGGCAAAATACCAAATTTGAAATCTTGCACTCTGTTTTTAGCCCAAGAAAGCCAAGCAGCAAAATAAATTATAAATCCAAATTTTAAAAATTCTACCGGCTGAAATCTTAAAAAACCAAGATCTATCCACCTCTCTGCCCCCAATCTACTCCATCCTAAATTAGGAATAAAAACTGCGGCAGTTAAAAGTATGGACCCTAAAAAAATCCAAAAAGAATATCTACGCCAAAACTTATAATCTATTTTCAAAGCAAAATACATTCCTAAAAAACCAAGACCAAAACCAAGAATTAATTGACTAAAAAGCACTGAATAAAAAGTAACTTCATTTTTTGCTAAAATTCCCAAAGAAGCAGAGACAAACATAGCTGCCCCAACGGCAATCAAGAGAAAAACAATTGTTGCAAAAAATTTATCTACCTTTTTTTCTTTCATCTACTTATAATCGCTAAAATTATTCCTATAATAGAAAAAGCCACAGAAAAAATCCAAAAACGCATAGTCACTTTATAAGAAGGCCAACCAAGTGCTTCAAAGTGATGATGGATTGGCGACAAACGAAATATTTTTTTTCCATTTCTTAATTTCTTTGAAAGCATTTGCAAAATAACTGAACCAGAACTTATCACTAGAGGCATAGCCACCACTGGTAAAACTAAAACTGAATCAGTCAAAAAAGCTAAAGTAGCTAAAGTAATAGTTAATCCAATAATACCCGTTTCTCCCATATAAAATCTAGCTGGTGGAATATTGAACCAAAGAAAAGCCAGAATAGCTCCAGTAGCTACAGCAGAAAAAGCAGCAATATCTATTTGATTATTAACAAAAGCAATCATAGAATAGGCGGCAAAAATTGAGGCTAACACTCCACCTGAAAGTCCGTCTATCCCATCAATCACTCCTCCAGAAAAAGTTGCCAAGGCGACTATTATAAAAAATGGAATTATTAATATACCTAAATATAAATCTCCGTTGAATGGAATATGAATTGAAACCATTCCTAATTTATAATAAAACCAAAGTCCAATTAATAAAGAAATAAAAACTACTAATAAAGCTTTCCACTTACGCCAAGATACATCATCTTTAGCGAATTTTCCTTTGCCGTAAATTTGAATCAAATCATCCCACAGTCCCAAAAGTGATCCAAAAATTAAAACTCCAAGAGGTATTAGAGTTTGATTATTGCTCAAAAAATTTATTTTTACAGAGAAATCAGACGGAAAAAAGATAGAAATCAGATAAAAAATTAAAGTAGAAAAAAGAATCGAAACCCAAATTATTATTCCACCTACTCGAGGTGTTTTCAATTCTTCATCTTCATTATGAATTTTTTGAAATTCCGAAAGAGTAGCCTCGTTACGAGAATATTTCTTCCACATTTTATATTTATAAAAAAAACGTGAAGCACTTGGGGTAATAAAAAGCCCTACCAGTAAGGCCACAACCATCGGTAAAAAGATTTTAACTAAATTCAAAAGCATATAGAGATTATACCACTATTTAGAACAATTTAATCACGTCGTGATAAGTAACCAAAAGCATTAGAATAATTAAAATTGCAAAACCGATGGTATTAGCAGCATTGGCAAATTTTTGATTTATGTGAGAACCTTTTATTTTTTCAATCAAAAGAAAAAGCAACCGTCCCCCATCTAATGCCGGAAATGGAATAAGATTTATGATAGCTAAATTTATCGAAATTAAACCGGCAAAAGACAATAAATATACAAAACCAAATTGATAAGCGCCCCCTACAATACCCACCATTCCAATAGGTCCGGTAACTGAATCAAAGCTCCCTTTACCCATTAAACCCTCTTTTATAAGCGTATAGAGCCCTACAACAGTACCTTTGGTAACAGACCAGTCAAGAACCAAACCCTCCCAAAAAGCTCTAAAAACAGGCAATTTAACAGTCCCCATTTCATCCATAGCTATACCTATACTAGGATTTTCAGTAGGAGATTTTTTAACAGGAATTATTTTTACAGTATTTATAGTCTGATCTTTGCCACGAACATAACCAAATTCAATTTCTTTGTCTGGATGAGAAACTATAAAAGATTTCAGGGTATTAGGATTTATTTCAGAAATAGTATCACCATTACTCTGAATAGAAACTATTTTATCTCCTGATTTTAATCCTGCTATTTCAGCTGGTGAATTAGTTAAAACAGAAACTAAGACTAAATGAACATCCGTGACAGGATATCCCTTAGAGCCACTGCTGACAGAAGTCGGAAGACCAGACATAAAGCCGACAGAAAACAAAAGCCAAGCCAATAAAAAATTGGCAAAAATTCCGGCAAACATCACTAAAGCTTGCTGATATTTTGGTTTGTTTATTAAACTTCTTCGAGCTATTTCAATTCTTTCAGGAGTTTTTTCTTTATCTAAAAATCCAACTTCTAAAAGATCAGCTTCATCAAAATTTTCTCCAAAAATCTTTACAAACCCTCCAAACGGTAAAGCATTAATGGAATACTCAGTCTCCCCTTTTTTAAAACTAAATAATTTTGGCGGAAAACCAAAACCGAATTCATCTACTCTTATACCAAACTTTTTGGCAGTAAAAAAATGTCCAAATTCATGAACTAAAACCAAAACCAATAAAATTATTATAAAAATTATTATATTCATAAACTCTACCCCATCACTTCTTTTTCTTTCTTTTCAAAAACACTTTCTAATTTTTGATTTATTTCATCTATCACTTTCTGTAAATCATCCTTTGCTCTAAATTTTTCATCCTCGGTCATTTTGCCCTCTTTTTCTAATTTTTGAACTTCATCCCAAATTCGTTCGCGTTCTTTGCGTACGGTTATTCTACTTTCTTCTAATTTTTCTTTTAAAACTTTTACCAAAGTCTGTCGTGTCTCTGTCGTCAATTGCGGGAAAATAACTCGAATACCAGCTGTATCTACGGCAACCGATAACCCTAAATTTGAAGATACAATAGCTTTTTCAATTTCTTTTATTTGATTTTTGTCCCAAGGCACAATGCGTAAAGTTTTTGGGTCCTCAATAGAAACTGAAGCCACATTTTTCAATGGAACATATGAGCCATAAGATTCTACCGAAACTCCATCTAGTATCATAGGTGAAGCTCGGCCAATATTGAGTTGGCTATATTCCTTACTCAAATATTCTGCTATTTTGTTTATTTCTATTTTAAAATTTGAAAAATTGTATTGCATAAGATTGATTATAGCATTAAAAATTCGGCACAATCAAGGCTACTGACTCCATTAAAGTTTTAGCAGATGAGCCCGGTTGATTCAAAAACTCTCGAACTTTAAAAATATGAGCAAAATAATTTGCGGAATAATTTTTTAGAAATTTACTACTTAACACAGATTCTAGAACATTTAAAAATTTTAGTGCTTTAGATCTAGTAGAATCTATCACAATAATTTCTTCTTTCTCTTCTGCTTCAACCAATAATTCCTTTACAAAATCAATCCTATCTTTCAACGACATTTTAATAAATTTTTCTGCTTCCTTTAATTCTTGTTCTGGACTAATTTTTGTTTCTATTAAATAAAACCTAGAAACCAAAGTTTTTAACAAAGTATTTTTATCTGGCACAATTACAAAAAAATGAGTATTTTCTATCGGTTCTTCAAATATCTTAAGTAAGGTATTTTGGGCTTCCAAAAGAAAATTGTTAGCTGAAATTAAAAATATCTTTTTACCAGTAGCCTCGCCCGTAGCATCGCCCGTAGGTCTATTGCCGAGGGAGCTATGACCGAGGGAAAAACTCTTCTCATGCTCCACCGATTTCAAATTACGAGCATCTTCTATTTTAAAAGAATCCACAGAAATATGACAAAAGTCAGGATTAGCGGAAGTTTTTACACCCAAACTTTCCAAAAACTTAAAAAGTTCTGGCATTATTTCTTCCCTGTCACCTTCTATCAAATAGGCATGATGTAAATTATTTTTATTTAAGTTAGCAAAAATTTCCATTACTTTTTACTCAAAATGGTTTTTTTATACACATCCAAATGTTCCAAAGCAATTCCAGTACCTTTTACTACACAAAATAAGGCATCTTCTGCCACAGCTGCTTTTACTCCGGTTTTTCTATAAACTAAATCTGGGAAATTACGCAATAAAGATGAACCACCAGTCATAATAATGCCATAATCCATAATATCAGAAGCCAGCTCTGGTGGAGTTTCTTGCAACACATCTTTAATGGCTTTGATAATTTGTTTCAACTCTCCATCTATTGCTTTCACTATTTCATTAGTGCCAACTTGAGCAGACCGAGGCAATCCTTGAATATAATCTCGTCCTTTAATAGTTACTCTCAGTTCTTCTTCTAACGGAACCGCTGCGCCAATTTTTATTTTTACTTCTTCCGCTGTTCTATCTCCTATTGCCAAATTAAAAGTTTTTTTAATATAATCAGCAATGGCTTGGTCAATTTTATTACCTGCGCACTTTACTGAATTAGAAGCCACAATTCCTCCTAAAGAAATAACCGCCACATCAGTAGTACCTCCACCAATATCAACCACCATATATCCTTTTGATTCATAAATCGGAATACCAGCTCCGATAGCAGCTAAAATAGGTTCTTTCACCACGTAAGCATTTTTCGCTCCAGCTCGAATAGCCGCTTCCACTACTGCTCTGCGTTCAGTAGAAGTAACACCAGCCGGCACAGACACCATTACATCTGGTTTAAAAAGATTAAATTTTCCTAAAGCTTTATTTATAAAATAACGAAGCATCGCTTCGGTCACTCGATAATCCGCAATCACTCCGTCTTTCATCGGACAATAAGTAATAATAGAATCTGGCGTTTTTCCAATCATATCTTTAGCTTCAAAACCAATGGCAAGAATTTTGTTATCTTGTTCGGAAACCGCTACCACAGAAGGTTCGTTTAAAACGACTCCTCGGCCAGGCATAAAGACCAAAGTATTGGCTGTTCCTAAATCTATCCCTAATTTTCTGGAAAAAATCCCCATAGACCTAATATATCACAAGTTATGATAGAATGAAAAGATGAAAATTGTGACAGTCGTACCATTAGAAAAAGGAGTCTTCAAAACAGATTTGACCTATTTTACTGCTAAAGATATAAAGAACGGAAGTATTGTAAATATTCCTATTCGTAATAAAAAAATCTTGGGTCTGGTTATTTCTTCTGAAGAAGTAAGTAATGTTAAATCGGGCATAAAAGATATGTCCTTCAAATTAAAAAAAATAATGGAAGTGAAAGACCATTCTATTTTTAGAAATGAATTTTTAGAATCAGCTTTTCAACTAAGTTCTTATTTTGTTTCAAAGAAAAATAGCGGAGTTATTTCTCTTGTGCCCGCTATCTTTCGAGAAAAATATGATGTAATAGAAAAATTTTCTAAAAACGAAATAAGGTCTAAAACTTTAGATACCGTTTCCTCTGAGATCAAAGCTGAAAAATTATTGCTTCAAGCACAACTGGAAGACCGTATCTCTTTTTATAAAACCCTGATTCGCGGACATTTTGCTCTAAAAAAATCAGTTTTCATAGTATTGCCGACGGAATATGATATAGATATTTTTTATCAATCACTTTCTAAAGGCATTGAGAACTTCGCTTTTGCTATGCACGGAGGATTAAGACCAAAAAATATCCTCGAAAATTATGAAAAAATAATAAATTCTCAACACGGGGTGCTAATATTAGGTACCGCTCAATATTTATCTATTCCACGTCTAGATTTAGGAACAATTATTGTAGAACACGAAAATTCATATGCTTATAAAATGTTTCCGAGACCTCATTTTGATTTGCGGATTTTTGCCGAGCTTTATGCTGCAAAAATCGGAGCAAAATTTATATTGGGAGATACTTTATTACGTTATGAAACTATCGCCAGAAAAGAAATGGAGAATTTGGGAGAAGTTTATCCTTTATCTTTTAGAACTAATTTTGATGAAGAAGCTATTCACATCATAAATCCGAATCCAAATAAAGACGAAGAGAACTTGGAGGCCTTGCCTCCAAACGGAGGCAAGGCCTCCAAATTTAAAATATTTTCCGAAAAAAGCATTGAAGACATAGAACACACATTAAAAAATAAAAAAAATGTCTTCATTTTTTCACTTCGCAAGGGTTTAGCCACTTATACCATTTGTAAAGATTGTAATGAAACCATAAATTGCGATAAATGCCTGGCTCCGGTAGTGCTTTATGTTTCTCGAGACGGCAAGAAAAGAATGTTCGTATGTAATAGATGCAATACAGAAAAAGATTCAGAAACTAAATGCGCTAATTGCGGAGGTTGGAATTTGATGCCTCTAGGCATAGGTACAGATACCATTCTTGAAGAAATAAAAAATAAATTTCCCCTCGGGCGTAGCCCTACGGGCGAGCCAAAAATTAAAATTTTTAAATTAGATAGAGAATCTGTGAAAACAAATAAGGAAGCGGAAAAGATTACGAGAGAGTTTGAGAAATCCGTAGGTTCTATTTTGATTGGTACAGAAATGGTTTTCTTTTATCTAAAAGAAAAAGTCAATTTATCGGTAGTAGCTTCTTTTGATTCTTTGTGGAGCATCCCAAATTACAAAATGAGTGAAAAAATCCTTCAGCTTTTACTTTCTACTATTTCAAAAACTGAAGAAAAAATAATTATTCAAACAAAAAATAAAAATGACCCTGCTCTGCTAGCCGTTAAATCAGAAAATCTACTTTCTTTTGTGCGAGAAGAATTGGAAGATAGAAAAAATTTAGGTTACCCTCCATACAAACGTTTTATTAAAATTACTTATCTAGGAGATAAAGATGGCTCAGTTGAAGCAAAAAAAGCATTAAGAGAAGTTTTTAAAGAATATAACCCAGAAATCTTCAGCGGATTTATCGCCAAAAATAAAAATCAATATGTCACCAATGCCCTGCTAAAATTAGACCCGCAAAAATGGTCTCTGCCTGAACTTTCTCACGGTTCCTCAATCGACCAAAATTTGTTTAATCTACTTGCTTCTTTACCTCCGTCCTACGGAGTCTCCGTGGATCCAGAAGATTTACTGTAAAAAAAGAGAAACCGCTCATCGATTTCTCTTTGAGCGGGGATTTTTTGTTGTATATACAATACCCATAATAAGTACGATAAGTAAATACAACACTAACAATATTATGAAAAAATTTACAGGAAAATTTAACAATGACTTAAAACCAAAAAATAAAAAGACTGCTACTATAAAATAGAGAATCCAATTTAATTCGCTGGCTAACAATAAGACAGCTGCTAAAAAGGAACCTACAACAATCTCCAAAAAAGAATTTGGTGTCTTCATTTTTTACCTCATTTTATTTAAGAATTATTCAGAAAAAGTATATCACTTTATGTAAAAAAGTCAATAGCACTAGGAAACTAACACCGTAAACTCCCCTTTTTGGTGAATGGGGTTTTTGGTTAGGTAGCCAAAGAGTTCGGATGGAGAACCGGTTTTGAATTCTTCATATATTTTAGTGATTTCGCGGGCAAGACAAACTTTTTTATTTGGGCAAAATTTTTGCAAAGATTCTAATGTTTTTAAAATACGATGAGGAGATTCATAAAAAACCACAGTGCGTTTTGATTCAGCAATTTCTTTAAAAAGAGTTTCTCTTCCTTTTTTGTGCGGAAGAAAACCAAGAAAAGCAAATTCATGTGTCGGTAACCCCGAAGCCGAAAGCGCAGCGATTACAGCTGAAGCACCTGGTATAGGAATTACTTGCACTTCCTCCCCGAAGACGGTCTTCAGGGAATATTTTTCTTTTATTTTTGAAATAAGTATTGCCCCAGGATCAGAAATAGTCGGAGTGCCAGCGTCAGAAACTAAAGCTAGATTTTTTCCTTCTTCTAAAAGCTCAAAAATTTTATCTACTTTATTTAATTTACTCTGACTATGATAACTCATGGTCGGAGTGTTTATATTATATTTATTTAAAATCTTTTTAGTTTCTCGAGTATCTTCGCACAATATCAAATCTACTTCCTTCAGTGTCTCAATAGCTCGAAGAGTTATATCTCCCATATTTCCTATTGGCGTCGCCACTACATAAAATTTACTAGACATAAAACTATTCTAGCATTTTATTAAACTTTCTCAAAAAACTTTAAAAAATAAAGCTAAAAAATAATTACTTTCTCTATTTTCTATTTCACTTGACATTTACATTTTAATATGCTATGTTCTGTATAGAGTTACAATAGAGGTTTTTTTAAAAATTGATGGTTTCTAAGCGTAATAGTTGTACCATTCAACTTTAAAAAATGGAGAAAATCATATGAGAAAATATGAAACCATCAAAAAATCTCTATAAGACAGCCAACAAATTCCTTCGTGCTAACGGTTTCTGCGCTAGTGGAAATCGTCGGGGAGAAGTTCTACATCAGCAATACGAATTTGAAAAGAAGCTGATACTGATCCCTATGGGTGGCAAACCCAAAAAGCGCTAAGGCAACTTCTGGTATGTCTAATCGGAACCTGCTGTGTCCGATGAAAAATAAACAGGTTAGGGAAACTATAGACCAGGCAAAATTTCCCAAATTTTAGAAACCCAGACAGTTTTGTTTGGGTTTTTTTATTTCCTATACTTTTTTGTTCTCCATTTATCTGCGATTCTTACCCGAGTGAGAGAACGTTCAAGTTCTGCGGCAAAATGTTCGTAATCCACAACTTCTTTATTTTCCATTTGTTTTCTTAATTCTTCGGCGCGAGTTTTCGCTTTTTCAATAGCTTCGTCAGAAAGTTCTGACATATGTTCAGCAAAATCAGCTAGAACAGCCACATTGGTAATTCCCTTCTCATCTTGTTTTACTTCCAAAAATCCACCTACCACAGCCATTGGTACGTGTTCGCCATTTACTAGAGCCACAATATCTCCAGAAGTTAATCCGGTAATTAAAGGAATATGATCTGGCAAAACAGTAATTTCACCGAGAGTGGTCGGCAAACTAACTTGATCTACCATTTCTTCCAATATCAATCTTTCCGGTGTTATTATTTTAAGTTGTAGTTTTTTACTTGACATTTTGTTTATATAATATATAATGTTAAAAACAATTAAGAAGGTGGTGTTATGAAGTACTTTTTTGAGCTTTTGGCATTAATTTCTCTTGTAATGGTAGTTCTTCTTTTTATCGTAATTATCTCTAATCATCAAAATTTTGTACCTATTATTGGAACAGTTGGACTTAGTACAGGTTTTGTTTTGGTGATAGTTCATATTGTTAAAAGTAATAAAGTAATACGAAATTAATTTCGGTTATAGAGTTTCAAAAAAATTTGAAACTCTATTTTTTTTACAACGCCCCTTTCATATAAAAATCATTTTCTGATTTACTGTCGTGCTTGCCTTCCAAAATTTCTTTAAACGAACGAATGGTGTCAGCAAGAGAAACATATTCTCCTTTTGTACCAGTAAATTGTTCTGCTACGAAAAATGGTTGAGAAAGGAATTTTTGGATTTTACGAGCCCGAGCCACAAGTTCTTTATCTGCTTCAGACAATTCTTCCATACCCAAAATGGCAATAATATCTTGCAAATCTTTGTAGCGCTGAAGAACACGCTGAACCTCACGAGCAACATAGTAATGATCTTTACCCACAATATTCGGATCAAGAATAGTGGAAGATGAATCAAGAGGATCAACAGCCGGATAAATACCAATTTCTGTAAGAGAACGATTCAGAACCACAGTAGAGTCAAGATGTGAAAATGTTGTGGCCGGAGCTGGGTCAGTTAAGTCATCGGCAGGCACATACACAGCTTGCACAGAAGTAACAGAACCTTTATCGGTAGAAGTGATACGTTCTTGTAAAATTCCCATTTCTGTCGCTAGAGTTGGCTGATAACCCACAGCCGAAGGAATACGTCCGAGCAAAGCGGATACTTCGGAACCTGCTTGAGTAAATCGGAAAATATTATCTATAAAAAACAACACATCTTTATTTTCTTGATCACGGAAATATTCTGCCATCGTTAATCCAGAAAGCCCAACTCGCAAACGCGCTCCTGGCGGTTCATTCATTTGTCCGAAAACCATAGCTACTTTATCAAGCACTTTTGAATCTTTCATTTCGTGATATAAGTCATTACCTTCACGAGTGCGTTCTCCTACTCCGGCAAAAACAGAATAGCCTCCGTGTTTACTTGCAATGTTGTGAATAAGTTCTTGAATGACCACAGTCTTACCAACACCGGCTCCTCCGAATAATCCTACTTTCCCTCCTTTCAAAACCGGACAAATAAGGTCAATAACTTTAATACCTGTTTCAAGAATTTCTACTTTAGTAGATTGAGCAGTAAATTCCGGAGCTTTGCGATGAATTGGAGAAACCATACCAGTGACAGCTTTGCCATTATCTATCGGAACACCTAAAACATTAAACATTCTTCCAAGAGTTTCTTTACCAACAGGCACAGAAATAGGCAAACCTGTATTTGTCACTTCCATTCCACGCGAAAGACCGTCTGTAGAATCCATAGCCACAGTACGAACAGTATTTTCTCCAATATGCTGTTCTACTTCCAATACCACCATTAAATCACCTTTTTTAACTGTTAGTGCGCTATAAATATCTGGAACTTCGCCTTCAAAAGCGACATCCACCACCGGTCCGATTATTCTTTTTATTGTACCTGTTGTTTTCATAATTTACTTTTTGTTATTTATAATATTATTAATAATTTTTAATTCACACTCGCCATACCTGCACTTATTTCAGAAATTTCTCTGGTAATATTGCTTTGGCGGGCTTTGTTAAATATCAATGTTAAATCATCTATCATTTCTCCAGCAGCCTCTGAGGCATTTTTCATAGCTACCATGCGAGAAGATTGTTCAGAAGCATTTGATTCAAGAAACATCTGATATATTTGCATCCGAGTTATTTTTTCCGCCAATGAACCAATTAATGCTTCTTGGTCCCCTTCAAATAAATAGTCAGTCGTTTTTTCTTTATTTTTTCCAGAAGTCAGACTTCTGTCTTGAGTTCCCTGAAGTCTGACTTCTGGTAAGGTATTTATTAATTCTTTCAATTCCGTCTTAGAAACTGGAATCACTTGTTTAATATTTGGTTTCTGGGAAAGAGCAGAAATAAAATCTGTATAAGCCACCAAAACTTTATCATAGTGATTTAAATTGTATTCATTAATGGCTAATTCCGAAATCGGCACAATATCAAAAAGAGAAACATTATTCGGTAGTTCAAAAAAACTAGCAATAATATTTTTGCCCACACGACGCATCATCACATCTCCTTTTTTGCCGATGGTTATAATATCAATATTTATATCTTTATTTTCATTTTGTAATAAAGCAAGAACTTTTTTTATCACTTGGGTATTGTAAGCACCACACAATCCTCGATTGGAAGTAATTAAAAGAAGCAATATATTTTTTACTTCACGTTCTAAAAAAAGCGGATGAGTTATTTTTTCTGTGTTTTTGGCAATGGAAGTCAGAACCTCCCATGAATATTCCGCATACAAACGAGAAGCCAAAGTAGAAGAAACTGCTCTCTTCATTTTTGAAGCAGCTACAAGTTCCATCGCTTTAGTGATTTTCTTTGTACTCTTCACACTTTTTATTCTTCTTTTAATTTCTTTAGTGCTCGCCATTTTTAATTAAAATTACTTTTAAATTCTTCTATCGCTTTTTTTAATTCTGCTTCGCCGGCATCTGTCCACATACTTGTTTCCACTATTTCTTTATAAAACTTTTTAGTTTTATTTTCGGTGTAATTAATCAAACCATCTTCGAATTCTTTAATTTTTTCTACCGGCACATCATCCATATAACCTTTAGTCAAAGCATAAAGTACTGCTACTTGGCGTTCTACAGCCATTGGGGCATATTGTGGTTGTTTCAAAACTTCTACTGCTCGTTTCCCACGTTCAAGCTGTAATTTAGTAGCATTATCTAAATCAGAACCAAATTGAGCAAAAGCTTCAAGTTCGCGATATTGAGCCAAATCTAATTTCAAAGTACCAGCCACTTTTTTCATTGCTTTAATCTGCGCTTTGGATCCTACTCGAGAAACTGAAAGACCAACATTCACCGCCGGACGAATACCTTTATAAAAAAGATCGGTTTCAAGAAAGATTTGTCCATCAGTAATAGAAATAACATTAGTAGGAATATATGCGGTCACGTCTCCAGCTTGAGTTTCCACTATCGGTAAAGCAGTAATAGATCCACCTCCATATTCTTCATTTCTTCGGCAAGCACGTTCAAGTAAACGAGAATGTAAATAAAAAACATCTCCCGGAAATGCTTCACGGCCTGGCGGACGTCTAAGTAAAAGAGAAATCTCACGATAAGCCACAGCGTGTTTAGAAAGATCATCATAAATTATCAAAACATCTTTCCCTTGATCCATAAAATATTCTGCGATAGAAACTCCAGTATAAGGAGCGATGTATGACAATGGTGCAGGTTCTGAAGATCCAGCTGAAACAATAACAGTATAAGCCATAGCTCCACCTTCTTCTAAACGAGTTTGAATTTTACGAAGCTTAGAATCTTTTTGCCCGATTGAAACATAAACACAAATCATATTTTGACCTTTCTGATTTAAAATTGTATCGATAGCAATAGCGGTTTTACCAGTCTGACGATCACCAATAATAAGTTCTCGCTGTCCGCGACCGATAGGAATAATGGCATCAATAACTTTAATACCAGTAGCTACTGGTTTATCAACGCTTAAACGAGTAATAACTCCGGGTGCAACTTTTTCAATCGGATAAGTTTTGTCTGCCTTAATCACTCCTTTGCCATCAATTTCTACTCCTAAAGCATTTACCACTCTTCCAATAATATTGTCTGAAACTGGCACTTCTAAAATTTTTCCAGTAGCTTTCACTTCATCCCCTTCTTTAATTTTAGAAAAATCATCTAAAATAATAATACCCACTGTATCTTCTTCCAGATTTAAAGCCACCCCAGTTTCACCATTTGGAAAAGTAACCATTTCGGAAGACTTAATATCGGAAAGTCCGGATACTTTAGCAATACCGTCAAAAACTTCCAAAACGTGTCCAACCTTTTCAGCTTTTATTTGTGATGAAAAATTATCGATCTCCTTTTTTAAATTTTCTACAATATAATTGGTACTCATATTTTTCTTATTAAATATTCTTGTAATTTTTTAATCTTGTTTTTGACTGTTAAATCGATTATTTCATCATTTATTTCTACCCTGATTCCTCCTAACAATTTTTCATCTAACTCTTCTTTTAAAATAACTTCTTTCATCTTATAACGTTTTTTCAAAAAAGTGATCAGTTCTTTTTTTATTTCTTCTTTTAACTTTCTGGCGCTTTGTATTTTTACCACAATTCTGCCAGCCTCATGATTTATTATTTTATTCAATCGTTCTAGTATATCTGGACTTTTTGACAACAATCGTCTACGAACTAGAAACTTTATTACTTTATTATTTATTTCGCGAAGTTCTGCATGTGTTTTCTCTTTGGAAACCAAATAAATTGCGTGGGCTATGTCATTGTTTGATAGTGTTGCCATTTTTATATGTTATCTAATTCTTTAATTGTTTTCTGGTCAAAATGTCCATCAATACTTTTGCCAAGTATTTTTTCCGCTATTTTTACAGACAAAGAAGTGATTTCTTCTGTAGCTTCTTTCACCATTTTAATTTTCTCATTCTCTAAATTCTTTTTTCCGTTTTCAATCATTACTGCCACTTCGTCTTTTGCTTTTTCTAACATTAAAACTTTTTTATTTTCTGCTTCTTTCTTCCCTTCTTGAAATATTTTATCTGCTTCCTTGCGAGCTTTATTTAAAGCTTCTTCATATTCTTCTTTAGTATTATTTAAAATCGCAGCATTTGACTTAGCGTCGTCAATTCCCTTGGCAATTTTCTCTGAACGCTCTTTCATCAATTTATTTAATGGCTTTAAAGCATAAATATATAAAACTACAAAAACAATCCCAAAATTAAAAATTTGAGCAATAATAATTTTAAAATCTATATGAAAGGTATTAATGATTGAATCCATAAATTTTGTTGGGAATGATTTTTGTTAATAAAATGCACGCACATGGCGAGCAGTACAAAAGATTCAAAATCTAAAAATTTAATTTCTAAATCTTAAATCTTTAAACTGCCAACTATATTGAAAATGCAATAACAAGTGCGTAAATAGCAATTGCTTCAGCAAAAGCACAAGCCAAAAGCATTGGCACAAGTATTTTGCCAGCAGCTTCTGGATTACGGCCAATTGATTCCATAGCTTTTGAACCAATCATACCGATAGCTACAGCAGGAGCCACAGCTCCAACCGCCATCACAATCGCCTTTGAAATAGTATCTAAATCCATATATTTCTTCTTTTCCGCTTACGCGGTATTACTATTAATAATAATCGACTCTTTATGTTTTTTTTCATGCTCATCATGTTCGTCATGATCAGTAGATGCAATGGTAAAATAAACAACCAGCAAAATTGAAAAAATAAGCGCTTGAATCACTCCCACCAATATTTCTAGAAAAAGAAAAGGAATCGGCACGATATATCCAACTAAAGCTGCCATAGAAACAAGCAAAACTTCTCCGGCAAATACGTTTCCAAAGAGACGAAAAGAGAGAGAAGCAATTTTTGCAAATTCACCAACAATTTCAATTAAACCAACAAAGAACGTAATTGGAGCAACAATAATAATGGTAGGGTCTTTGCGTAGTTTTTTCCCTATATCTCCAATTACTTTCAGATTAACATATTTATTAAAAGTTTTCCAGATTCCTATAGAAAAAACTCCAAATAAATTTGCCCCAAAAACTGCCATAACTGCAAGGGCAATGGTGGTATTTATATCAGCTGTACCTCCACGCAAAAACGGAATAAAAGCTAATCCATGTTCTCCTTTTTCTATCAGTCCAAATCCTCCAAGCGGAAGAATACCGAACCAATTATTCACCAAAATAAAAAAGAAAACTGAAATAGCAATTGGAAAAATCTTCATAGAAAGAGCTCTATCGTTCGTTACTTGGTCACATAAAGAAAGCGCGCCTTCTACAATAATTTCAAAAAGATTTTGAATCTTACCAGGCACTTCTTTTAATTTAGAACGAAGAACAAAAGATAAAACAATAATGACAATGACAGCAATCCAACTGGTAAAAAGAGCATTAGTAATAGCAAAATCTTTAAAATGAAAAACTGGCTCGGCAAAAAGAGTTGTTTCGTGACTCACTTGCTCCTGTTGTTCTTGTTGTTCTTGTATTATATTTTCTTGTTCTTCTACTTGTACCATATAAATTAATTATTCTTCTTTTTAACTTCTTCTTTTGTTTTTTCTACAAATCTTTTAACAGCCTTTACAATACCAAAAGATGAAATTAAAAATCCTATACCAGCCAAAATAATAAGCATCCATGGTTTTGTACCATAACGGTTATCGAGTGCTTTGCCCACAATTAACGCTAATATTATTGGTACTGCAATCCAAGTGGAGATTTCGCTAAATATTTCAACTGCTGGTTTCCACCAAGGACCTATCTGCTTTTTATTATTTTCAATTTCTGCCATGTGGGCGTGGTAGGAATCGGACCTACGGCCTCTGTCTTATCAGGACAGCGTTCTACCACTGAACTACACGCCCGAAATTCTTTCCAACCCAATAAAATATACCAAAAGCATGAACTTTATGCAAATTTATAAAAATAAAGATGCACAAAAAGCAAAATTTTTGTCGGTACGGATTTTTTGAAGCTTAAAAAATCCTGAAGTTTTCGCTCCGTCGAGCTCAAAACCCCTTAAAAACTTTCTTTTTGTGCATCTTCATTATATTTTTTTGTTTTTTATAGAAAAAGAGCCCCGACTTTGGTCGGGGCTCTTTTTTGAAAAACTAAATAAATTAGTATTCTCGGCGTCCACCACGGTTTCCACCGCCGTAACCACCATTGCCTCCACCGTATCCTCCATTACCTCCTGTGCGAGGTGGTCTTGCTTCCATTGGGCGAGCCTCATTTACTGTAAGCTTGCGTCCTTCAAATTCTTGGTCATTAAACATTGAGATAGCACTTGCTGCTTCCTCGGCTGTTGCCATTTCCACGAATCCAAAACCTTTTGAGCGACCGGACATTTTGTCCATAATAATCACAGCTGATGTAACATTACCAGCTT
>Ga0265296_1000442_pt1 | contig 64983 bp, 66 predicted proteins | sample MunlanPumphouse1_FD_189073 | JGI IMG/M metagenome (GOLD analysis project Ga0265296, IMG submission 189073) | Groundwater microbial communities from a municipal landfill in Southern Ontario, Canada - Pumphouse #1 | ecosystem: Environmental > Aquatic > Deep subsurface > Groundwater | place...
ATCTATGAAATATCTGAATATTTGTTTGCTTCACTCATAACAAAGTCAGTTCGCCTTTGGCGAATAAGGATTTCACAGATTTCCTTTCACAATCTCATTATCAATAATCAGGGAAATCAGCGCAATCGGTTCTTCTAAACTACGACCTATTTTAGTCACTAATACCGATTGACTCGCTAACAAACCATAAAAACATTCACTCACAAAACGATGGGCTGTCTTATCTAATCCAGCAGAAACTTCCCCCGATATTTGAATAATTTTCTTTCGCAATTTTCGGGATAATTTATTAAAATTCATTCGTCCTCTCCTTTGATTTGTCTTTATTAAAAAACACCAAAAAATATCAAAGAAGAGGACTCTTTTCAATTCCTTTGATTGATTTTATCCCTTCGTAATCCGAAAAAGTACCCCCATTTTTTCCTAAAATGACCTCTACCACTTAGATATTCCCAAATCATTCTGATTATCAGGAAGTTAGTCTATGCCAAGGCTAAATTTTGGGGGATGTCCAAAAAGCGCCTTGACTTTTTACAGGGGACGAACCAGAAATCCGGAACACTGAACACGGGATATTATCCATCCTCAGTTTGCTGTTTAGTATCTCTTTTACGCCAAACTGGTTGGTATCAGAAGTCACGGATTCTCTTTTGTCGTTATCACTTTCTTCCATATCTAACGTCTTATATCTGCTGCATAGCCTTGCGGAATCTGCCGGATGTGATTGTTAAGCACTGTTACCTTTGTTCCAAAGATAAATATCAAAAACTCTTTCATGAAACCATGTTTCATTTGATATCTCCCGAATATATTCTTCTGTTCCGACCTCTTGATTTACCGCATACTTATTCATGTCGGGTAGTCTGGAACATGCTTCAATGATTTTTCCTTCATTGGCTTTGAATTCTTCACGCCATTTTTCATAATAAACATCTAAAGCCCCGTCTTTTGTATGCAGCGCATTTCTCACCTGCGAATCATAGATTAGAACCGGATGTTTGATTTTAATCCAAAGAAACTTTGTCGTAAGCGACAGAAGGTTTTTATTTCCATACTTGACGGATATTCTTCTTTCAATTTCACGTATTTCTTTAACGGGGTCATCCTTAAAGTCGTCTGGTTTTAGAGGATCGATGATGTCCAAAACCGGTTCGTATCGAGCAAGCGCTCTCTTTTCGTCGTATATTGAAGGTAAATTTCTCGCTACTCTATAAAAGCCACCGGCATTCTTTAATGCTTTTAGTTTTTCACTCCTATTTCCATTAGATAATGCCTCACAGTACCCCATGTCATACATGAGCCACTGATTTAGATAAAGTAGCGAGCAATATTCAAAAGTTTTGGTTGCCACATCTTGCTTCAATTTTTTCTCCTCCGAAATCCCTTATCATAATGCTATGAATTTATTCCCAAACAATTCTTTTATCAAGACACTTTTAACCTTCAGAAGGTTAGAAACCTTCTGAAGGTTTTAACACTCTTGGCAGGTTCGGGAAAATATCGTATTTTTCGTCGGATCGATTTTATTGAGCATTTGACACACAGACTGAAAGTTAGAGTATGAAAGTTCTAAAATTCGGCGGAACCTCAGTAGGCAAGCCGGAAAATCTGAAAACCATTTTTCAGATCGTCGCAAAAGAAATCCAAAGCGGAACCGACGTCATCACGGTCTTTTCGGCGCTCAGCAAAGTCACGGATCAGTTGACGGAAATGAGCCGCTTAGCCGCGAAAAGAGACGTGGCCTATAAAACAGTCTATGACGACCTGCGCAACCGCCATTTCCAGTTCATCGAGAAAGTGATGCCGCCGGTTGAACGGGAATCCGTGATCGCGGAAATCGAATCCATTCTCTCCGAACTGCAGGACATCGTGCATGGCGTTTACTTGTTGAAGGAATTATCCGGGCAGTCGCTCGACCTGATCCTGAGTTTCGGCGAACGCCTGTCTTGTACGATCATCGCCGCCTATGGCAAGTCCGCCGGCCATGCGACTCATTACGCGGATGCCCGGCAAATTTTCACGACCAATGACCACTTCGGGGCGGCGCGGATCATTTCGAATATTACAACTCCCAAAATACAGGCCCTTTTTCAAAATTATACCGGAGTACCTGTCGTAACCGGATTTATTGCGGCGACCGAAGACGGTGTCACGACGACTCTGGGACGAGGCGGCTCCGACCTGACCGCTTCCCTGATCGGCGCGGCCTTAGATGCCGAAGAAATTCAGATCTGGACGGACGTCAACGGTTTCATGTCCGCCGATCCGCACAAGGTCAAAGAAGCCTTTTCTCTGCGTGAACTCAGTTACGAAGAAGCAGTTGAACTCAGTCACTTCGGCGCCAAAGTGCTTTTCCCACCGACTATTCAGCCGGTGATAGATAAAAAGATTCCAGTCCGGATTATGAACACTTTCAATCCGGATTTTCCCGGCACGGTCATCAAGAAAAATCCTTCTGCCAACGGCGGTTTTATTAAAGGAATCACCTCGATCAGGCATATTTCTCTGCTGACTGTTCAGGGCAGTGGCATGATCGGCGTCAGCGGCATTTCGTCCCGCCTGTTCGGCGCGCTCGCCAAAGTCAACGTGAATGTGATCCTGATTTCCCAGGCATCCTCGGAACATTCCATCTGCGTGGCCATTTTGCATGATTCCGTCCATAAGGCAAAAACGGCAATCGAAGAGGAATTCTCGATGGAGATCAAAGTCCGCATGGTCGACCCGGTCATCGTGGAAAATGACCTGATCATCATCGCCGTGGTCGGTGAACGGATGCGTAAAACCACCGGACTGGCCGGGCGACTCTTCAGTGCTCTCGGCGAAAAAACCATCAATGTCGTGGCTATTGCACAGGGCTCTTCGGAATTGAACATCTCGATTGTAATCGATCAAAAGGACGAGGATCAGGCACTCAACGCCATCCACAATGCCTTCTTCGCAAAAAAAGTAAAAGTGAACCTGTTCCTTTTCGGCGTCGGACTGATCGGTTCAGCTCTTATCGAACAGATTAGATCGAATTATATCAATTTGCTGAATAAATATGCCCTAGATTTGAAAGTCGTCGGGCTGGCCAACAGCCGGAAAATGCTGATCGACAAAGACGGCATCGATTTGAATGACTGGCGAAAATCCCTGAACGATTCCCCGGTCAAAACCGATATGCAAGTGTTGCTAGCTGAGATAAAGAAACTGAATCTGGATAACAATGTTTTAGTAGATTGTACTGCCAGCGCCGAAATCGTGACGCATTATGAACAAGTTTTGACCGGGCGGACCTCCATCGTCACCGCGAATAAAATCGGCAACACCGGTTCGTATTCCCAATATGTCAAATTCCGGGACCTCGCGAAAAGCAAACACGTCCATTTCCTCTATGAAACCAACGCCGGGGCGGCTCTGCCGATCATCAGCACTCTGCGGGACATGATCAATTCCGGCGACCGGATTATCCGGATCGAAGCGATCCTGTCCGGCACAATCAGTTATATACTCAATAATTTCAAGCCGGGGAAAAAGTTCAGCGACATCGTCCGCGAAGCCAAAGATAAAGGTTTTACCGAACCCGACCCGCGCGATGACCTCAGTGGTCTCGATTTCGCCCGCAAAGTTCTGATCCTCGCCCGGGAGATCGGGAATCCCACTGAACTAGCCGATATTCAGATCGAACCGATCTTGCCGGAGAATTGCTACAAAGCCCCTTCGATCGAGGCGTTCTTCGAGGAACTTGAAAAATCCAATGCTTACTTCGATAAATTGCTACAACAGGCGCACGCCGAAGGCAAAGTCCTACGCTATATCGCGATTTACGAAAACGAAAAAACGTCGATGAAATTAGAAAAAGTGAATTCCGCCCATCCCTTCTATTCGCTGAGCGGCAGTGACAATATCATTGCCTTTACGACTAATCGTTACGCCGAAAATCCGCTGGTTATCAAAGGAGCGGGCGCCGGCGCGGAAGTGACGGCCGCGGGCGTCATGGCGGATATTTTCAAGATTGCCAACGCCGTAATGAAGAGTAAGAGTTTCTGATGAAGTCCATAACGGTTTTCGCTCCCGCCACCGTGGCCAATGTCGCCTGCGGTTTCGACGTCTTCGGATTCGCCGTACATGAACCGGGCGACGTCGCTAAGGTCACTCTGCGGGAAACTCCCGGCGTCGAAATTACCCGCATTACCGGCGACAGCAGACAGTTGCCGAAATCCGCCGAGAAGAATACGGCCGGTTTCGCGGCCATCCGTTATCTCGAAACCATCGACTCCAAACAGGGCGTCGAAATCGAATTGCAGAAGAAAATGCCGCTGAATAGCGGCCTGGGTTCGAGCGCTGCCAGCGCGGTTGCCGTCCTTTTTGCGATCAATGCGCTTTTCGAAAACCGGCTCACGAAACATGAATTGCTCAGTATCGCGATACAGTCGGAGAAATTAGCCTGCGGCGCCGCGCACGCCGACAACGTCGCTCCGGCGCTTTTCGGCGGTTTTGTACTTATCCGTGAAAACGATCCGCCGGACATCGTGGAATTGCCGGTTCCGGATAACCTTTACTGTACGATCATTCACCCGGAAGTCGAAATTCGCACCGCGGATGCCCGCAATATCCTCACTCCGCAGATTCCCCTGAAGGATGCAGTCAGGCAATGGGCGAACACGGCGGGATTGGTCGCCGGACTTTTCCGGAAAGACTTTGCGCTCATCGGCCGCTCTTTACACGATCACGTCATCGAACCACAACGGGCTATGCTTATTCCCTATTTCTATGAATTGAAACAGGCGGCTTTAGCCAGCGGCGCCCTCGGTTGCAGTATATCCGGTTCGGGACCTTCCGTCTTCGCGCTATCGCAAACGCAAGTCGTTGCCGCGAAAATCGCCGAGGCCATGCAAACCGTCCTGAATAATCACGGGATCGGCAATCAGATTTACGTCTCTCCCATCAGCACCAAAGGACCGGAAATCATCGCTCAAGAGGAATAAAACTTTGCGATATTACAGCACTGCCGACCGCACCCATAAAGTTCCCCTGAGAGAGGCCGTTCTGAACGGCATGCCCGCCGACGGTGGTCTTTACATGCCCGAATCTCTGCCGGTAATGCCGGATAAATTCTTCCGCGATCTGCCGGAGATGACTTTTCAGTCCTTGTCTTTCGAAGTGGCCAAAACCCTGATCGGCAATGACGTCCCAGCCGACATCCTGCATAAAATTATAGACGACGCCATCAATTTCGAAACCACGCTGGTAAACATTACGGAAAAGATCAAGACCCTCGAACTTTTCCACGGGCCGACCCTCGCTTTTAAAGACGTCGGCGCGCGGTTCATGTCGCGCCTGATGGCCTATTTCGTCCGGGGCAGTGATCGTAAACTCAACATTCTGGTCGCGACCTCCGGCGACACCGGCAGCGCCGTCGCCAATGGTTTTTTCCAGATCCCCGGCATCAACGTCATCGTCCTTTACCCGGCCGGGAAGATCAGCCTAATCCAGGAAAAGCAAATCGCGACGATGGGCGGGAACGTCATTGCTTTGAAAGTAAAAGGCACGTTCGACGATTGCCAGCGTTTGGTGAAAGCCGCCTTAGTCGATCCGGATGTTCAAAAAGCCCTGACGGTCAGTTCCGCCAATTCGATCAACATTGCGCGGCTGATTCCGCAAACCTTTTACTATTTCAATGCCTTCCGGCAGATCCAAGATTTTCACGACAAAAAGATTGCGGTCTGCGTTCCCAGCGGCAACTTCGGTAATCTTACCGCCGGCCTGATCGCTAAAAAGATGGGACTGCCGGTTGACCGCTTCATCGCCGCTACCAACATCAACCATATCGTCCCGGATTACCTATCAACCGGGATTTTCCACCCGCAGGCTTCCATTCAGACCATTTCCAACGCCATGGACGTCGGGAATCCCAGCAATTTTGCCCGCATGCTCGCCCTCTATGACAATTCGTTAGACAACATGCGCCGGGACATCGACGGTGAATATTTTACCGACGACGAGACCCGCGCCGCGATTGCCGCAGTTTATCGTGAGATTGGCTACATTCTCGATCCGCACGGCGCCGTCGGTTACCTGGGAATTAAAAACTATCTCGACCGAAATCCGTCAACAGATACCGGTATTTTCCTTGAAACAGCGCACCCGGCGAAGTTCCGGGATGTGGTGGAACCGATCATCGGAACGACTATCGCGATCCCAGACCGGCTTGCAAAATTCCTTGAACGAAAAGTGTTATCAATAAATATATCCAGCGAGTATGAGGAATTCAAAGCCTTCCTGTTGGAAAACAAGATTCTTTATTGACCAAACCATCTTCCCGCGTTGACTTACTGAATTGTTATGTGGTGCCGAACCGGAAGTCATGACGCTCGCCAAATCTCATGGCAGCGGTGTCCAACTCGGCGCGGAAATCGTCGACAAATGCCGCGCCCAAAACCTGCTGATCAACTGCACGCACCAAACCGTTCTGCGCCTCATGCCCGCCATCAATGTCACCAAAGAGCAGATCGACCGCGCAGTCGCGATCATCGGCAAGGCGTTGGAAGAATAAAAGTCAACAGAGTTTCAAAATAGATGAGGATTCTTTTATATTGGATTTTACTTTATCTTCGTCAATAGCCAATCTGTCAATCCAAATTCAACTATCATTTTTGCCAGCCGTTTTGGTAAAATAAGTTCAATGTCTTCGTATTTGGTGTTTTTAAATTCAGCAAGAGTTTTGTCAGGGCTATGAACTACGAAATATAGTTTTCTAAATATACCATGTGAAAACTCTTGAGCATATTTTTCAAATTCATCCACAGTTGCTCTGGATTTGACTTGTACCTGATACTTATCCTCTGTTATTGGCTCAACCAATTCCATATCGACATATTTCATTACTTCCCCTAAAAGACTGACTCGACGCCAACCAGCATTTCGAAATATCAAATCAACCAAAGTCTCAAAATCTTTCCAGTGTAATTGCTCCAATCCCATCGCAACTTCCGTTATCAGTTTTGCTTTATTTCGAGAGATCGATTTGAAAGCATTGCTTGGTTTATCATTTATAAGTCTTCTCAACGTTTCAACTTCTGCTATTTCGCAAATTGTCCCTCGAAATCCCTGTACTTTCGCAATATTTCCAGGAATTTGACTAATCAATAAAGGCTTCCCTTTTATATCATGATTATGCCATTCCCCCGAAAGCAAACGGTACACTGATATTTCATCCTTAAAGATACCTTTTTTACCAAGACGACACCACCAAAGCTGACATTTATGGAAAGTTATCCAAATATCGTTTGATGCGGATTGAGTTATTTTTTTTAGGGCATTTATATCCATTGTCGCGACCCCGTCAGTTTTATACTCATGTCTATATTTTATTTTGAGTGCGTCCCAATCTCCTCGATTGATTTCTTCGAGCGTCCAATTATTCCACCCAATTCGCGCTTTATTTTCTCTAATGCTAGATGTTTCCCATTCTCCTCCTCTACCCAGTTTGATGTAGTAGGCTTTCGTAAATTTTTCCGTTTTCATTTCAGTACCGTCCTTTAAAGATAAGCCTTCTTTTGTCTTTATCGCTCGTTTTATATCAGTGGCGTAGCCTTGCAGAATCTGCCGGATGTTATTGTTAAGCACTGTTACCTTTGTTCCAAAGATAAATATCAAAAACTCTTTCATGAAACCATGTTTCATTTGATATCTCCCGAATATATTCTTCTGTTCCGACCTCCTGATTCACCGCATACTTATTCATCTCGGGTAGTCTGGAACATACTTCAATGATTTTTCCTTCATTGGCTTTGAATTCTTCACGCCATTTTTCATAATAAGCATCTAAAGCCCCGTCTTTTGTATGCAGCGCACTTCTCACCTGTGAATCATAGATTAGAATCGGATGCTTGATTTTAATCCAAAGAAACTTTGTCGTAAGCGACAGAAGGTTTTTATTTCCATACTTGGCGGATATACTTCTTTCAATTTCACGTATTTCTTTAACGGGGTCATCCTTAAAGTTGTCTGGTTTTAGAGGGTCGATAATGTCCAAAACCGGTGCGTATCTATCAAGCCCTTTCTTTTCGTCGTATTCCGAAGGTAAATTTCTCGCTACTCTATAAAAGCCACCGGCATTTTTTAATGCAGTCAGTTTTTCACTCTTGTTGCCATTAGATAATGCCTGACAGTAACCCATGTCATAGATGAGCCACTGATTTAGATAATAGAGCGAGCAATATTCAAAAGTTTTGATTGCCATACCTCTCCTTGATACCTAACGCAACGCCTCTCGGGGCGCGAGGAACGAGCGCTCCTTTTGCAGGCGCTTGTTAGGTGATTTTAAGTTGATAAATCTTGCATCCATACTGAGTGCGGCGAAAAAAAGCATAAATGGGAGGCAATGCCTTAGGTGTGACAAAGCCACCCTGTGAGAGGTTGATGTTATTGATTTGACTGTGGCGTCCGAATAGGCAAAGGAATGACTGTGAATTAGTATACTTTTTCTGGAAAGCGGCTAACTTTTTATAATCAAGATTCACATCAAGCGTATTGATCCGCTTTCTAGGCCATTTAACTTCTAATGCGAAGTGGTATCGTTCCTTCTTTGCCACGAAATCAATCCTTTTATGGCCAACACTTCCCTCGTTTGGAAGAAAGCCCTTACAAGAAACCTCGCATTTAACATCGTATTTGCGAATCAAGAGTACGCGAAGAATAGACTCATACAATTGGTATTCGGTGAAAGCTATATTCGCGTCGCAAGCAGCAAGATAGCTGATATGCCCTGCCAAGGCCCGTTGAATGCGAAATAGTGATTCGTATGGTTCGTCGAGTTCACGCTTCCTCATTATCTAATCTCCTTAATTACCTAACGCTGCGGCTCAGCGGCGGCGGAACGCCGTCCGCTGTAGCCGATTGTTGGGGCTTCTCTTTCAAAGATTTCGCTCGATGATTTTCTTCACGTAGGCGGGCATTTCCTGCTGAAGAGCTTCCGTCTTCTTTTTCAATTTGTCATAAACTTCAACTTCAGCACCAGTCCACATGATGTCTAGTCGACGGGCTGAGCGCATGGCAATGTGTGCATAATCCTCAGGGTAAGCCCAGTAGCATGAACGACAGATGTTGGAGTCTTTCTGCTCAAGCCAATTTGCACAATGCTCGCAAGACCAGGACTTCGCGCGATTTGCCGAACCGCAGAGCAACATGAAGTCTTCTGGCTTCTGCTTTCCCTCGCCCATATCCCCCGCAACCTCAAAAGGGATACGATGGTCAATCTGCAGCTCACGTTCGTCGAATGGTTCAAGATAAACAGCGCACCGCGAACCGTGCTTTTCGATTAAGGCTTGTTTCAGTTCCTTTGTGAAAGCCGTGCGCCCGATCAGTTTTCCGAATCGGGACTTACTTGGATCACCGAAGCGATATGCGGCGATCTTGCGCCCATCTGCGCCTTCCACCCTGTACATCTCAATTGGGATGCCGTTCTCTTTGACGTCGCGGACGGCACGTGGGGGATGATTGTAGCCGTATTTGTCCTTCAACTCCTGTGTGGTTATGAATCCATGCTTGAGAATGTGGTCAATAACAGTCCGAGGACGCTTTGCCGTGACCTTCTTGCACAGCCGTATGAATTCTTTGGGAAGTTGCGGTTTCGTCATGATCTCGTCTCAAAAAGGCACATTTGTTCGCTTTGCGGTAAGTGGTAGACAGTTTTTGATTCGATGAGTTCATCGGCAAGTGCTGGGGACAGGTAAAGAGATTCAACAGTCGCATCGTCCCTGCCCAGAAGGGTTGCTTGCGTAGATCGTCCGGCGTTCAACTCCATGTGCGAAAGGTTCAAGTGTTCGGGCAGGCGTACGCCATGAACTTTATTGCCGGTGCGCCCATCGTAACTGACAATATATCGGATATGCCTGGCGTTGAGGTGCTCAAGAACTTCAACGAACTCACAAAACTGCACGCTAGCAAGATAACGAGTATCTCTATTTCCACAGACGCCTTGATAAGGCGGATCCATATAAACCAAGTCGCCATCGCCTGCTCTCAGCACGGCATCACGGTAATTTGTAGAAGAAAATGATGTCTTGCCTTTCAGTAAATAGGACGCGCCACAAACCTGTTCGTGCATGGTCGCAGGCGTCGCTCCTCGCCGTCTGTTATCGGGGCTTTGGTTGAACTCGCCATTCGCGTTATACCGTACTGATGCTTTTACGCATCTGGCTAGAAGGTAGAGGAAGTAGTCTGGCCTTCCGGTAAGATTGAATTCATCCCGTATTTTGCGGTAATAGGACTTAGGGTCGGCAAGTTGTTCTTTCCAAAGCGATTCGTACTCCTTGGCCAGTTTATCCGGTGTGTTGACAATAGCCCTCCAAAGGTCCACCAACGGCTTGTTCAGGTCGTTGATGTGAAATCGCTTGGCACGCCTGTGCGCAGCGGCGGCCAGCGAAATGGCGGCCGACCCAGCAAAAGGCTCATGCAGAGTCTCAACACTAGCGGGGAAACATCGCAAGATGTCCCCGGCCAAGTTCCGCTTGCTTCCTTGGTATGGTATAGGATGAGGAACGTTCATATCAGCACTCTATTCAAAAACCTGTCTTCTTTTCATGTCCTTCTCGTGCCCCAACATATGTTTATACCGCACACCTGACTCCGTTTTTTTCTCTTTTGAAAGCCCTCATCATGACGCCATCAATTTAGACTTAAACAATTCTTTTGTCAAGATACTCTCAACCTTCAGAAGGTTGAAAACCTTCTGAAGGTTTTACCATTCCTTCACTCTTTCAACTTCCTCACATCTTCTTCCCGCTTCGTGAGTCCGGTTCGGTCGTAATAATTCAGCAAAGGAATCACCCATTTGCGGGAAGTCTGGAGCAGTTCTTTCAGTTCAGCGACGGTCGCCTCGCCTTTTTTATTGAGATAATCAGCAATCAGTTTGCGCCCCTTTTCGATCGTGTCGGAATGGAACGCGAGATTCCGTTCGGGGATGACGATTTTTCCGGCGTCGGTTAAGTAGGCGAACAGCGGCTCGGCTTCGTCTTCCGGCAGGTTTAGTTTTTCCCGGATTTCGGTCAGATCGGGCGGCGCGAATCCGCCGGCGATCAGCGCCGACTCGATTTGCAGGATCGATTCCGATTGTTTTCGAGAAAGAACCGGCGAGAAGTCGCCCAGCCGCCATTTATCGCCGGAAACCACTATTTTATTTTCGTTTTTAAGTTCATTCGTCAGCCAATCCGCCATCCCGAAGCTTCGGGAGAGTTTTACCTCCGCGAGAAGACTCGCTTTCGATTGACCGGAGAGAATCGGATTCTTCCGATGGAACTGCAACAGAATTTCGATCAAACGTTCCTTCATTGCCGGGATTTCGGAGACCGAAACGTAACCGGTTTTGATCAAAACGAGCCTGTTACGGTCGGCAAGTTCCCGCAGAAGCTTCACTGCCGAACTTTCGGAGATCGAAAGTCTCTGCGCAACATCGAGAGGTGAGAAAAGTGTCCCCGGATGGAGGAAAAAGAGGTTTTCGGCGCAGAAAAGCAGGTCATCGGCGATGAGTTTTCCGATCCGATCCGCTTTTGCGGACTCTTTTTTCCGGAGCGGTTCGGGGAAAACTTCGAGAACCGTCGCGCCGCCGATCGTCGCCGCCGGAGAATAAGTTCGCAGGATCAGTCGGTCGTGGAATCCGGCCGAAATTTCTTCGTCGAAGAGGATTTGCGCGACGCACGACTCGCCCGGCCAGAGTTCGTCTTTGCCGATCGGGCGGATTTTGGCGATGAATTCGCCGGTTCCGAGGTGAACACGGACGACGGAATTGTATTTCAGCGGCGATGCGGTCGGCAGAAGTCCGATGTGGCAGGTTACCAGCCGCGTCGGGCGGAAATATCCGGGCGTCGCGAGGAAATAGCCGCGCTTCAGATCGTCCTTATCGACGTTCTGTAGGTTGATTGCGGCGCGATGACCGACGCCAATCCTGTCCGTCTGCTTTCCATGCGACTGAATGCCGCGGACTTTCGTCCGAATCTTCAGCGGCGCGATCTCCACTTCATCGCCGATGCGCAATTCTCCCGAAATAATCGAACCTGTGACGACCGTTCCATAACCTTTGACGATAAAAGCGCGGTCGATCGGCAGACGAAACAGGTCGGTTGTGTTTTCCCGCTCGAACTGTGCCGCTTTTTGTAAGATCGTTTCCTTTAGTTCGGGAATTCCGGCGCCTGTGACGGCAGAAACGCAAAGAATCGGTTCGTTTTCGAGAAATGTTCCGTAGACAAATTGCCGGACATCTTCCAGAATCATCTCCAGCCATACAGAACTGACGAGATCGATCTTGTTGACGACGATCAGTCCCGAGCGGATGCCGAGAAGTTTGAGGATTTCCAGATGTTCGCGGGTCTGCGGCATGATTCCGTCATCCGCGGCGACGACGAGAAGCGCCAGATCGACGGTATTTGCGCCGGTGACCATGTTCTTGATGAACTTTTCATGCCCGGGAACGTCGATGAAGGCGATATTTTCATTCAGAAACGCAAAGCCGATGTCGATGGTCATGCCGCGACGGCGTTCTTCTTCAAGCCGGTCGGGATCGACACCGGTCAGCGCCTTCAAAAGCGACGATTTGCCGTGATCGATGTGTCCGGCGGTTCCAAAAATGACCGGTCTTTGTCCGCTGACAGGTTCATCGGACAGTTTTTGGTTTTCTGTTGGCATGAAATGGGAATTTAAAGCGATGCGCCGATGGTTCGGATCGCATCGGAAATCGCCGGAAGATCGGCGGACGGCACGGCTTTCAGATCGAGATAAAATTCTTCGGACTTCGTGTATCCGATGATCGGCGGGTGATTCTTCCGGAACAGTTCGGCCAGCCGGACGACAGAGATTTTCTCCGGTGAAAAGACAATCGCCGCGCTGGGAATCGTCTCCGTCGGCAGTGAGCCGCTTCCCGCCTCAACGACGGTCTCGCGAACCGAGATTCCGAGTTCCTTCACGAGCGTTATGGGCAAAGTGCGAACGATCTTTTCCGCTTCGTTGAGCAAGAGATGGCTGTCGCGCGCGAGTAGTTTGTAGGTTTGAATACGTTTCTCCGGCTCCGTCAATAAATAACGTTTCAGCGTCGCGCAGAGAAGTGCGAAAGTCGTTTTATCGCACCGGACGACGCGCATCAGCGGGTTTTTCCGGAGAAGGCGAACCGACTCTTTCTTCCCGACAACGATTCCACACTGCGGCCCGCCGGGAAGTTTATCGCCGCTGAACGTTACCAGATCGACGCCCGCTTCGATAAATTCAGAAACGACGAGTTCCGCCGGAAGCCCGACTTTCTTGGTGTCTAATAACGCGCCACTGCCGAGGTCGAAGATGACCGGAACGCCGCGCTCATGCGAGAGTCGAACGATTTTTTCGGGTTCAGGTCGGGTTGAGAATCCCTGAATTTTGTAATTGGATGGATGCGCGAGTATAATTGCGCCGGTTTTTGCGCCGATCACATTCTCATAATCGCTCAGATGTGTCCGGTTGGTTGTCCCGACTTCGATCATTTTCACGCCGCTTTTTTTCATGATCTCAGGAAGCCGGAACGAACCGCCGATCTCGATCAATTCGCCGCGCGAGACAATAACTTCTTTGCGGTTTGCCAGCGAATTCAGCGCCAGAAAGACCGCCGCGGCGTTGTTATTTACAACAGCGGAATATTCCGCGCCCGTCAGCAACTTCAGGTAATCGTCCGTGAGGTTGAGCCGTTCGCCGCGCTCGCCGGTATTCACGTCGAATTCCAGATTGGAGTATCCCGAAAGTATTTCAGCCGTTTCCGAAAGGATTTCACTGCCGAACGGCGCGCGTCCCAGACCGGTGTGCAGGACAATTCCGGTCGCATTGATCACTTTTTTCAGCGGCAGAGACAGAAGGTCTTCACTTTTCGATCTTATCCGGCGGCAAATCTCTTCGACGGCGCTCTGCCGGTCTTTCAAAGAAATTCGTCTCCGAACGATTTCGGTTCTCAGCGCTTCTATTTCGGATCGGATCAGTCTTACGAGAATCTCCGGTTTGAATTCAGGCAGTTCGGCGGCAATCAAATCGGCAACTGATTGAACGGATGGCAGGATTTTCCAGTCGAAAGGCGCTTCGGATTTCGGTTGGGTCATTCGGGCGGTCTCAGTCATGCAAATGATTGGTCTGATGGTTCATGAACTGCGTTTCGTAGAAATAACGGTACAGAGAATCCTCTTTTTTCAGCAGTTCTTCGTGCGTGCCGGCCTCGTGAATCTTTCCTTTTTCCAGAACGATGATCTTGTCGGCGTTCTGGATCGTCGAGAGCCGGTGCGCGATGACCAAAACCGTCCGGTCTTTCATGAGCCGTTCGATAGCGTTCTGAACCTTTTGTTCCGATTCGGAATCGAGCGAGGAAGTAGCTTCGTCGAGAATGAGGATGGGCGGATTTTTCAGCAAAGCGCGGGCGATCGCGAGACGTTGACGCTCGCCTCCGGAGAGTCGCATGCCTTTGTCGCCGATCATCGTTTCGAATTTATCCGGGAAAAGGTTGATGAATTCCAACGCATTCGCGGCGTCCGCGGCGGCGGCGACTTTTTTCGGATCGGTATCTCCGAGTCCGTAAGCGATGTTGTTGAAGATCGAATCATTGAACAGAATTGTCTGCTGGGTGACGATTCCCATCAGCGACCGGAGCGAATCAAAAGTGACGTCGCGGATGTCGATTCCGTCGATTCGGATGGAACCGCCGACGGGATCGTAGAAGCGCGGCAGAAGATCGACCAGCGTCGATTTCCCGGCGCCGCTATGCCCGACGATGGCAACGATCTCGCCCTTCCTGATCGTCATATTAACATCGGAAAGCACCTCGTGGGACGTCTGCGGATACATAAAGCGAATGCGGTCGTATCGGATTTCCTGATGAAAACCGTCCAATACCAGTGCATTGGGTTTTTCGACGACGTCGGGTTTTTCATCCAGAATCGAAAATATCCGTATAGACGAAGCGATCGCCTCCTGAATATCCGCGTTGACATTGTTCAGGCTCTTGAGCGGCGTCATCAGCGCAAAAAGCATGATGATAAACCGGACGAAATCCTCCGCTTCGATTCCATGTCCCATCAGAACGGCGCTACCGCCAAACCATAGCAAAGAAACGCCGATGGCCACGCTAAAAAACTCGTTGATCGGCGTCGAGACGATCTTCAGTTTCCGGCGTCTGAAAAGTAATTGAAAATATCTTTCGGTTTCGTGGAAGAAGCGCGCCTTCTCGAATTTTTCCATGCAAAACGCCTTGATGACACGAACTCCGTGGAGAGTCTCGTCAAGAATCGCCATGATTCCGGCAATCTGCTTGGATGTGCGAATTGACTTACGCCGAATGCTTTGGCCGATCCTGGAAATCGTGATGAAGGTGAGCGGCAGAATGATAACGGCAAAAAGACTCAGCCGCCACGAGATGATAAAGAGCAGGATCATGAACGAGAGAATGTTGATCGGCTCGACGAGAAGTTTGTCGAAACTGACTGAAAATGAGTGTTGGACGGTGGAGACGTCGTTCAGCACGATGGACGAGATTTCACCCGCTCGCTTTCGCTGAAAAAATGAGAGCGAAAGTCGGTGCAAATGTCCGTAGAGTGTGTTCCGCAGGTCGCGTACGAGTTTTAACTGCACATAGCCGATGCATACGTTTTTAATATAAAAGAAGATGTTTTTGAGTGTAAACATCAAAAGGATCGTCAGACACAGCATCCTCAGGGTTTTTAATGGTTCATCCCGCATGACCAGTTTGTTCGTGATAGCTTTCAATTTGTCATTGGCGCTGAGTTTGACGGGAAGTGTCGGCTTGACGACGATATTTTCGGGTTTCGCTTGTTGTACGACGGTTGGCGTCTTGGGAAAAAGCACATTGACGAACGAAGCGGTCAGCCAGATAGAGGCACTATTAAACAGGACGAATAGGATTGAAGCCAGAAGGCCTGTCGTGAGCGTTTTCCAATATGGTTTGACTAACTTCAAAATGCGGAAATAGAGTTTCATTTTATGCGCACCTTTGGGCTATTTCGTCGGCGCTCACCGCGCCCTGACGAAGAATCGAAAATCTGTCTGTAAAAATCTTGACGACCGTCGAAGGAATCCGGCTTGCGGAATCCGAAGACTTCAAAACGATCGGCACCGAGTCACCGAAATACCGGACAACCTCTTCGATGTTTTCCGCAGGCTTTTTGCCGGACGGATTGGCGCTGGTCGTCGTAATCGGATTCGGAAAACGGCGCAATATTTTGTTCAATAGTCCCGCGTTGATGACACGGAGACCGATAAATCCATCGTCCACGAATTGTTCGGAAAAATTCCGGTCGCTCTTCGGTAAAACAAGCGTCACACGTCCGGGCAACAACGAACAGACCGCGTTTCGCTGGTAGTCGTTCAGGTTCGGAAAATCTTTCAGTAATCGTTCCACATCCGAATATAAGACACTTATCGCTTTTGGGGAAGACCTGCCTTTCAGCCGGACAAGATTCCCGACGGCGGACGAATTAAAAACATCCACGCCCAGTCCGTAGATCGTGTCCGTCGGATAAGCGATAATCTGCCCGCAGGAGAGCACGGTTAAAATCGCTTCGGTCTGCGACGCGGAAATCGTATCCAATGAAATGATCTCAGGCATTGTTACCCAACAACTCCTTTGGCGGTTTGGTTTTCCACCGGCGATGAAACCAGTAATATTGCTCGGGGCACCGGCGAATTTCTTCCTGAAAATAATCGGTGATAGATTGCGTCACCTGCTGAATCGGATCGCCCGATTCTTGAATTGCGTCTTCCACTTGCAGTTCTTTTAACCGAATGGCATATTTGCCATCGGTGTCCATCAAGCAGGTTCCGAGGATCAACGGGCACTTGAGTTTGGTCGCAAACAGAGCCGGACCGCGAAAGGTTGAAGACCACTGATCGAAGAATCGGACAAAAATCCCGTTCTTCCCGGCATCCTGATCCGCGACCATGTAGAGAATATTTCCGTTTTTGACGAATTTCCACATCTTTACGGATTGACGTTTTGTTTTGGGAAACAGACGAGCGCCGTTCCGTGTGCGCGTCCGAAAAATGAGATTATGCGTGAGTGGATTTTTGAGTTTCTTCGCGATGGCGCCGATCGCATAACCTTTTCTTGCGTACCAATCGGCGAATACTTCCCAATTCCCAAGATGGAACAGAACGATGAGCGCTCCTTTCTTTTGTTTCAATACATCGTCGAGAACGGACTGATCGTCGTTCCGAACATACCGGAAAAACCGGGAATCCGAAAGATGAAAGACCGGGATCAGGTCGAAATAAACTTTGGTAAAATGGACGTAAGCGCGTCGGGCGATCCGATGTCGCCATTGACGGGTCGATTCGGGGAATGCACGTTTCAGATTATTCAGGACGACTTTTTTCCGAAAAGGTAAGAAAAAGTAGGCGAACGTTCCGACAAATTCAGCGAACGTTTGCCGGGAGCGGATCGTCAACGGCGTCAGAACCCACACGAGCAGGCGAAGACACAGATACTCGAACCAAAATTGCGTCGATAACTTTTTTTTTGACATGGGAGACGGTAACGATCGGATTAGCCGCGTCGGGATTTATTCGTACACTTGCTTGAAGACGTCGAGAAGCGATCGTTTTTTCGTCTCGTGTTTTCCGGCGGCATAAATCAGCGCGTCGAATAACGGCTTTTCACGATTGAACTCGTTCTGATAGAAGATATCGATCCAAGAAATGAACTCTTCCTTTTGCGTTTCGTCCATCCCGCTGAACAAATCGAATAATGGATCGGTGAACTTTTTCTTGAATTGATCGGAATATTCTTTCTCTTTTTTGGACTCTTCGAGACGGCACTGGATTTCATAAGTCCGATAGAGATAAGCATGAAGGAACACTTTTTTTTCAGAGAGATTGAGCGTGTGCCAATAGAGGCTCTGACCCCAGGCAGTATAGTCCATATCGGGCGTTTTCAGCGTATCTTGTCCGGGCAGGAAACTGCAAAACAGTAACAGAAAAAATATAACCTGGATTTTTTTCATGGCTAATTCTCCTCGGTAGTTTCCGGAATGAATTGTTCGATTTCCTCCATCAGACGATCGACGGCGGAAGATTCCGGGATTTTCTCGACGATCTCGCCCTTGCGGAACAGGAGCGCCTCGCCTTTTCCCGATGCGATTCCGACATCGGCCGTTCTGGCTTCGCCGGGTCCGTTGACAACGCAACCCATCACGGCAACGGTGATATTTTTCCGGATATTTTTGGTACGTTCTTCGACTTCCCGGACGATTTCCATCAGATTCACTTCCGTCCGTCCGCACGTCGGACACGAAATGATATTCACACCGCGACGGATGATGGAAAGCGACTTCAGAATCTGAAAACCGACGCGTACTTCTTCCACCGGTTTAGCGGTAAGTGACACTCTCAGTGTATCGCCGATCCCTTCGGAGAGAAGCGTTCCGATACCGATGGCGGATTTAATCGTTCCCTGCCACAGCGGCCCGGCTTCCGTGACGCCCAGATGAAGCGGAAAGTCATATTTCTCGGAAAATAACCGGTTGGCCTGAATCATGAGCCGAACATCCGACGACTTGAGCGCGACAACGATGTCCTGAAAGTCGTTTTCCAGACAGATGTCGATATGCCGTTTTGCGCTTTCGAGCATGGCTTCCGGTGTCGGATAACCGTATTTTTCCAGCAAGTCTTTTTCCAATGAACCGGAGTTGACGCCGAACCGGATCGGTATGTGTGCGGCTTTGGCTTTTTTCAGAACTTCGGTTACACGTTCTTTTCCGCCGATATTGCCGGGATTGATCCGAACTTTATCGACGCCCGCGTCGATCGCGCCCAGCGCGAGCCGGTAATTGAAGTGAATATCCGCCACAAGCGGAATCGTCATGTGCTTTTTGATCTCCGGAAGCGCAGCGACCGCGCGTTCATCCGGGATGGTGATTCGCAAAATCTGACAACCGGCCGCCTGAAGTTCCTCGATTTCCGGCAGAATCGACCGGAGATCGTGCGTTTTGGACGTGGTCATGGATTGAACGGTAATCGGTGCGCCGCCGCCAATCGGAATATTTCCGGCAAGAACCCGACGTGTTATTTTTCTCGGATATGAAGTCATCACGCGCTCAAGTTAATATCCGGCAGTTTCTTACACAAATAAAAGTTCCGCATATGGAAAAAGCCCCTTGGTCAAGGGGCTTTTCACGTTCTTTTGGAAAGAAATATTTATTCGATGAAGTCGGCATCCATAAAATCTTCGAGTTTGAAGCGCCCTTCCTTTTCCAGTTCGCGCGCTTTATCGACGATCTTTTTCTGTGCGGCTTCGACTTTTCTTCTCGGTTGAGGTCCTTCCAGCAACTGCATTTCGTCCTGAAGGATGATCTGCGTTCTCTGCGGAAGTGAGTTTATGAAAAACTCCTTGATGTCGTCCGGCTGACCTTTCAGCGCGTAGGCGACTTCCGAGGCTTCGACGGATTTCAGTACGTCGCCGACAACTGTCTGCGGCAGTTTGGTCATATCGTCGAACGTAAAATAGAAATGCTTGACCTGCTGAACGAGTTCCGGCGCTTCTTTCTCCAGATGTTCGAGAAACCGCCTTTCATCTTTCGGAGCCATCTGGCTCAGAATGCCGGCGACGTTCTCGCCACCGCCCCGTGAATATTCGGAAGCGCGCGGCAGAAACGCGGCTTTCTCCTTCAGTTCGTTTGCGATGCTGACGACGCCTTCCAGCGGAATGTCGCCGATGTGCCCGATTTCCGCCATCACTCTCGGCTGTGCCGTAGGCGGAAGATTTTGCAGGACGATCACCTGTCTGTCCACGCTCAATTGAGCGACCGTCAGCGCCATGATGACGGGCGATTCGGCGGCAATCAGCGAAATGATCTGATTGTCGCTCAAATCGTTCAGGTACTCGAACGGTTTTTTCGTCTCTTCCCCGGCCGGTGTGAATTTTTCCGTAACAAAACTGAAGTAAAATTCCTCAAGAACCGCTTTTTTAACCTCAAACGGTACACTGGCAGTGGAAGACATGTGTTGCCGAATTTTCTGGAGTTGGTTCTTGTTCAATCCCTTGAACATCTGAAGAGCCAGATTCGCGCCAAGCGTCTTGAACAGTATCGCGGCTTTATCCAGTCCGGTCAGGTCTTTATATTCCGTCATGAATTCATTCCTCCTTCTATTCGGCTTCCGTCTGTTCCGGTTTTACGTCGCCGCTCAACCAGTCGTTGATAATGCGTGAAGCCGTGTCGGGTTGACCGACGCTCATTGAAATGACAGACTGTTTGATTCCCTTCATTTCCTCTTTCTGAGCCTCCATGTCGACGGGTTCCGCCGCGACTTTCGGCTCGGGAACGGGAATTGCCGGCGGAACGGCAGCCGGTTGCGAAGAGGTCGGTGCGGCTACGATTTCCGGAGCCGGTTTTTCAATGGGTTGCGGCGCCGGCGGAACCGGACGGGGACCCATCGGAATTTTCGTGCCGTATCCCCATTCTATTTCCTGTCGCCTTGCCTGATTTCTACGCGTAATGAGGATGATGAAAAGAAGGATCAGGATAAGCAATGCCGCGATTCCAGCGGCGATCAGAACGCCCATATTTTTGAGGCGCGACATGATGGGCGGCGTCGTTTCCAATGCGCCCAGTTCGATTTCCTGCAGACGGCGGTTGCTGTCGCGTAGTTGATCTTTTAAATTGGCGAGTTCCTGTTCGCGGACTGTTGTTGCTTTCTCGGTTTCCTGCCGCTGTTCGTCGGTGAGTTGCGGTGTCTGCAACTGCGCTCTCAGGTCGGTGATCTCTTTTTTCAAATCTTCCATGCGAAGCGAATCGCGGACGACAACCTGCTTCTCGGCGCGCCGCTGTTGATCGATGCGGCCGGAACGTTCGGTTTCCGTTTGTCTTCTGTCGATGTCGTCGATTTTTTCCGCGATATTTTTCAGGATGATCGCCTGAGCGCCGTCGGTCTCTTTTTTCTTCTTGAAATTCGCTGTCATAACGCTGATGATGTCACCACGCGACCGATCAAAGTGCGAGGCGATGTTGACGACCTGTCGGATATTTTCGATCATGTCCGGAGTCACGCCGTCTTCGACGATAATGCTGATCTGTTGCCGCTTGATGGTAAGAACAGGAATAAACTGTTTATTGACAGTTGTCGGTACCATTTTGGATTCCGGTGTTTCCTGACTTTCGGAAGTGTCCCCGATGTTTTCGGCCGTATCGGACATCAACTCCTGCGCCGGTTGATTCCTGGGTGTTTCGGTGAACGCTTCCTGCGGAATTTCAAAACCGGGCAATGGCAGAGAATAGGTTTGTTTGGCCGGTTTTTTCGATGTTGCACTCATATCTGCAGGCGTTTGCACACTCCGGGCGCTCGTTTTTGGCTTCCCTTTGGCGACAGTTTCCCCGGACCTGGCATCCGACGGTGACTGCCTAACCGTCTGTGTCTGTTCGATCGGTGTGAATTCGATATCCACGTTCACATCGACCACGAACTTCATGTCGTCAAGGAGTTTATTCAGCGCGTCGCTGATCCTTTCCCGGAGACTGTTTTCGACGAGTAGTTTTTGAGATAGATAGGAAACCTGATTATCCTGCGCGAACAGAAAGGTCAGCAACAGACATAGACATGCCATTGCAAAAAATGCTTTTTTTATCGTCAGGTTATCATTTCTGGCCATAACCTTTTCCCCTTATTTATCCTATGGTTAGAAAAAAAATCTCGACCCGTCGGTTTTGAGATTTTTTCTCATTGGTTGAATTTGCATCTTCGATCGTTTTCCCGGCGGAACGCGGTCGGGTGTCGGCGTATCCGACTGCCTGAAACCGGTTGGACGGGATGCCGCGACTCGAGAAATAGCGAACGACCTGCGACGCTCTTGCCGACGAAAGTTCCCAATTGGAGGGATATAATTGCGATTTGATCGGATCGCTGTCCGTATGTCCTTCGATTGCGATTGGAAAGACGGATTTTCGGATCATGATGTCTAATTTATCGAGAATCGGAAAGATGTTCGGGTTCAAGTCGGCGCTACCAGATTGGAAAGAGATTTCGCTCGGAATTTTAATGCAGACGCCGCGCGCGCTCGTTTCCACCTGAATGACGTCTTTCAGTTTTTCCTCTTCGATGACCTTCACAACTTCCTTGAAAACCTCGGTGAGCGTGTACGTCTTGGCCTTACCGCCGGGGCCGCCCCCAAGCGCATCGCCGACGGAACTGCCAAACTGTTCCAGTTTCACCGGATCGAGTTTGGACATCGAGAACAGAAGCACAAAAAAAGTCATTAGCAGAGTCATCATATCTGCATAGGTTGTCAACCAAGGCTCTTCTTCGTCTTTTCCGCCTAACGATTTGATCTTTTTTCTTTTCTTTTCTTCAGCCATCGATTATTTCTTTTCTTCCGGTCGTTTCCAATCGCGCGGTCTTAAATAGGAATTCAGTTTTTCACGGACTATCAGCGGATGTTTCCGGGCTTGTAGCAGAAGCGCTCCTTCGATCAACATGCTTTGCATGAGATTATGCCTCTCGATGCGGGTTTCAAATTTGACTGCCATCGGATTGAAAATTAGATTGGCAAGAATCGTGCCGTAAAACGTCGTGATGATGGCGGCGCCCATTCCGGCGCCCAGCACCTTCATCGGGTCGGCTCCGGACGAAGAAATCTCGGCCATCCCGTACAGCATCACGACTAAGCCGATGAGCGTTCCGACCATTCCGAACGCCGGTGAATATTTACCCATCGTTCTCAGTACGTTAGCTTCGCCTTTTTCACGCATTGTCCTGTTTTCGATGCGGGTCTCGAGAATATCGCGCATTTCGTCGGGATTATAACCGTCGATGACCATTTGAAGCGCATCTCGAAGGAACGGATCGTGAATGCCGGACAGCGACTTTTCGAGGTCCTGCATGCTTTTCCGTGCAATGGGTGCGAGATTGACGATCGTTTCCACCTCTTCCGGTAGATTAATCTTCTCTTTCTTAAAAACCATCAGGATGGATTTACTCAGGCTGAGCACGTCATTTAGCGAGAAACTGATCAGCGTCGCCGCGAACGAACCGCCGCCGACGATGAGCAAACTCGGCAAATCGGCGAACATGCTGAAATTCGGCGTCAGCAGATAAATCCCCCAAACGATGAGTCCGGTGCCGGTGATAACTCCCAGTATTGTGGCTATATCCATAGTTTAAACCTTACTCCTTTACGTTTTGTTCGCCGGCGCTCCGCAGCCTGTTCTCATTCATCGCCCGCAAAATGTTTCGCACATCGTCGTATTCCGGATCGATGCGAAGCGCCAGATTCCAGTTGATCGTCGCCCGATCGATATCGCCAAGTTTGTAGTAAATCGATCCGCGCCGCGCATATGCCAGCGCCAGATTCGGATTGAGTTCAATCGCATTTTCCACTTCGACCAGCGCTTCTCTGTAATCGCCGGTATAAAAATATTGGAGAGACTTCGATAGGTGTTTTAACGCCAGATTGATATTTTGCTTCATCGCATGTTTGGCGAGTTTAACGGTCCGAACAGAATCTTCCAGCATATTGGTTTTCTGACGAAGATTGGCGACCTGACTGGTCAGATACTTGATCTCGGTTTCATAAACATTCAGCGAGTCCCGCAATTTGGCGATCTCAAAATCCGCGGCCTTGAGCGTCGAATCGAGGCGCGCCGCGAATTGTTCTTCCAGATCGAGCACCATTTTCGAACCTTCATTGACCATTCCTTCGAGCATTTTTTTTCGTGTCTGTTCCGGCTTGATGCGCGGAATCCGGAAGTCGAGGCCGACGCTAATGCTGGGTGCTTCCCGTATGTTGGAGGCGTCGAAATTCTTCGCTCCAAAATTATACAGGTAAGTCACGTTGCTTATGCCAAGATTCAGATGGTAATCTTGCGTGATGGGAATTCGGACGCCGAGATTCACGCTACCGCCATCGAATTCACCAATCAGATCGACACCGCCTTGCTTCGCCATCATATTCGTGTGCATCAAAATCCCAGCGAACACGCCGGCAGTGGTGCTGGAATCATCGCCGAACGCTGTCGCTAATCCGCCGGTTCCAAATCCCATGTAGGTGAAAAGGCTGTTCTTTCCGAACTGCTTCTCGTTGGCGATGACGCCGAAGATGGAAAGCGTTTGGGTATCCATGTTCAGTTTTTTCTCGCCCTGTCTGAGCACCAGATCGTGAATGCCCGCCGAAAAACTGATATCACCGTAAGTAAAAAGCCGCTGTTGCAGGTGAAATCCGAACTCGACCGGCTTATCACCGATAATTCCCTGCACAGAGGTGAATCCGATCTTGAACGAATTGGTCAGGTCGGTCTCGAAAAAGACACCTTTGGTGAACAAGGAGTCGGCAAAGCCGTAAACGTCCGTGCTGAAACCGGTCCGGAAAATGTAAGGAGTGCGATAGATACTGCTGGTCGGTATCTTGATCATGTAGCCGGGATGGGAAAATCCGACGCGCGTGACCTGCGCGCTGGAAACCTCGACGGCCAGAAGGATGACCAGACCTATTGATTTTGATCGTCTTATCATTTGACTCAACTCCGTTTGTCTCACTCTTTCTGTTTTAACCGTTTCAGTTCGAGTTCGGATAATTTGGCTCGCGGACTGCTGGGAAACCGTTTCAGCAGTCTGGTGAAAAACGCCTCCGCCAGTTTCGTCTCGCCCGTTTTTTGATAGATCACCGCCGAAGCAAACAGCGCATCATCCAGCCACTCAGATAACGGATATTCTACCACTTTTTTAAAATACTCCAGCGCGAGATAATCATCACCTAATTCAACGTAACAATTCCCGATCCAGTAATAAGTATCGCCAATCATCTCGGAAGAAACGTCCGCGGACATCGTTTTTTGAAAGTAATCGACGGCAACCAGAAAATTTTGATGATTGAAAGCATCCAATCCTTTCTGAAAGTATTTCTGGCCGTCTTTTCGTGAATATATTTTCGCCGGATTCGAAAGCGGCGCATACGGCGATTGAAACAACCGGTTTTGCAACGCGACGACCAATTTTTTCAACGAATCCTGTTCCGCTTTCAAACTGTCCGTATCTGCTCGGAATCGTGAAAAAGCCAACGAAAGGGAGTCTAATTGGTTCTGTAGATGAACCAAACTGAGGTTAGCAACGCCTTTCCCGAAGAAGGGGGTAGACTCCCTCGCTGGCTCTATAGTGATTCCGAGATCGTACAACTGCGTCGCTTTGCGCGCGGTTCCCGTTGTATCGGGTTCAATCGGAAGCAAAGTAATGGGTATGGCTATCATCAGTAGAATAATTTTCGGTAATCTCAAAATTTTTCCTGAGTCGTCAAATACTGTTTGGCTTTCGGTACGAGTTCGCTGGACGGAAAATTTTTCTCGAGTAGTTTGAAGGAAGCGACCGCCTTGTCCTTCTTCCCCATCTTGAGATAACTCATGCCGATTTTAAAAAGCGCAGCATCGGATTTATTGCCGTCACCGAGCCCGGACACTTTTTGAAACGCGGCGATCGCCGCGGAATAATTGTCAAGGGAATAGTAACTCTCGCCGATCCAATACTGACAATTATCGGCAAGCGTGTGCGTTGTGCTGATCGACAAAAGGTTCATAAAGCCTTTGATCGCGCCTTTGTAATCGCGGTCGAAATACAAATTCAGAGCGGTGTTGTAGTCTTCCCTGTAATCCGTATCGTCGAGCGGCAACGGTGTCGCTTCCGAGGAATCGACTGGCGTATCCAAATCCTGAATCGTTTTAACAACTTCCTGAGACACCTTTTTCTCGTCTTCGTACGCTTTCAGAATGGTTTTTAGATTCGCGATTTCGTCCTGTTTGGCTTTCATGGAATCGGCTAAACTCTGATTGTGAGATTTGATGTCTTCCATTTCCGTTTGTAAATTGTTCAATTCGGCTTCCTGAATAGTCATTGCCGACCGGAGTTCGAGTACTTCGACGGATTTCTGTTCGACTTCCGAGCGTTTTTGCTGGAGTTCCTTATTCACGTCCGTTTTCGCCTGCGGTTGTTGTGCCCGAAGCGCAACCATCGACGTCAACAGAACAAAACAGAGCGCTAAAACAAATCGATTTCTCACTTGTACTGCTCCCACTCGATGGAATAGGAATATCCGATGAAAGCGCCGAATGCTTTGGGAACGATGAGTTGAAAAGTTCCGGATGCTCCCGGCAGAAGCGAATTGTTCGTCGTGATTCCCGAACCTTCAAAAGTATAGTAACTGCCTTCGACAAAAGCCGTTTTGGTTTCCGTTTCGCCGCTCCAGTTCTTCCGAAAAATGAAATTGATTTTTACAAAATCGGCGCGCCGGCTACCGATGTTCTTCACTTCGCCCGTAAAAATCGTGTTCCCTGTACGATCTTTGCTTTCCTTGACGTTTCCAACCAACACGCAGTTGGCAACTCTGGAAGGCGAATCGGTCAACTTGGACGGTGCGCCAGATTGCGCGGTATAGGTCGGAGGAACGACCTGAGGAACAGGCGAACTGGATTTGATGTCCACGGCGACTTCATCGGGCAGATATTGATCGGCCGGTTTTTCCGGAACGTTCGTGATAACGCGGACGATATTTGGTTTAGCCAGAACGATATATCCGATGACCGTCTCGATCTTGACGATTTTTTCGTCCTGATAAATTATTTTTCCGAAAAATGACGAACCGTTGTCCATCACGATTTCTTTATCGTACATGGAAAGCGGGTTCATCCACATCTGACTTTTGGATTGGATTTCCTGAAGTCCGTTCTGAAGGTGTTTCACCTCCGCGGCGAGTTTCTTCACCTCAAATGTCAGTTCGTTGATGATATAATTTTGATCGGTTGGCGTTGTCTGAGTCGATGCCATCGCGGTCCGCTTCTGCGTCTCTCCGCTCGGTAGCGGGACGGTAATATTCGAAATATCGGACCTGGCGGAAGAGGATTCTACCTTATCCTGCGCCGCCGCCTTTTCTTTGGCATCCTTTTTGGCTTGAGACGAACCGCATCCGGTCAGAAATGCCAAAAGCACTAAAAAGACGAGAGAAATTTTTGCTTTCATAGTCCCGCACCTTCGGGTAAATGGTGTCCATCCGTTCAATCAAATCGTTTTATTACAATTTGGCGTTGCATTCGTGAAAAATATATATTTTCTCCGACTATAATGTCAAGGAAAAAATTAAGAGAATCCGCCAGTTACGCCGATGACTTAAATGATTAATTGAAGTCAGCCTCCTTTTTTCACCTTGTTTCAACCTGTTTCATCGTCCGAATATCCGGTTATCCGGTGATCGAAAATCTCAACGTCGCCACGATTTCTCCCCAGGAATCCATCGGACTTTTAACATATTGCACATTGACGCCCTGAGATAAGGCGATATGTAGTAACTGCTCCACGATGTCGTTGGTTCGTTCCAGCGGACTGCCGTCCATCGGACATTTTTCGACGACATCCAGACCCAGATAATTGTCATTCCGGCAAAAAACGCCTTTATGCACGAAGTTTTCTTGAATGATAAGCGCATCGACCCAGTTTTCTACGATTTTGGAAAGAACCGCCTGAATTCCTTCGACCGCCTGATTCTTTTGCTTTTTCGCGACAAAATCCTCCAGCAGTTTTTTCTCGTATTCTTCGCGCGCTTCTTTTTCCGTCTGTTGCGCTTTCATGAGGACTTCATTCAGCGGCGCCGTCGATTCGACCTCTATGACGCCTGCAATTTTCGCGGCAACGTAACCGTGTAAATATTTCCGAAACTCGTTGATCGCTTCGCGTCTTCCACCCAGAATAATCCAGTCGAAATCCTTCTTTTGATTCAAATCGAAAACCTGTTGGGCGATCTGTTTGTAATGCTGAAGCACCGTTTGCTGGATGTTTCGCTCGGCCTTCCGTTCCAGATTTCCCTGAAAACCGGCACCGCGAACCGGCTCGGGCGCGGCGTTTTCGATTGCGAATTGCTCGGTAAATTCTCCGATTTGAGATTCAAATATTTTTGCCTTGGTTCGGTCGATCAAGACCAGTGCATAGTTCCGGTGAATACTAAAAAAATGTGAGAGCGGACGAATGTACGGCTTAGGTTGAATGACTAATTCATTCGCCAGCGGGCGCTTCAAATTCAATGTCTTCCAGAGCCCGGAGCCCGACGATGCGAAGCAGATCGAACTGAGCGCCTTCGTGGTGTCGAGTTCCTCGTTAAACCAGTTCAAAATGCGATCGAAATCAGCCAGCACGGAACTCTGTTCGTTCTCGGATAGCTGTTTAAAATAGGTCGTGCTTTTTTTATACTTGATCATCTTTTTGAGTTCGACGATATGACTCTTCCGGTTACCCGTCGAAATCCCAAGGGTCAGGTAAGCGCTGGTAACTGGATATTCTCTCTTTTCGTCTCGGATCAATTCTTTTACGAGTTGTTCTCTGATCATGATGACTCCCGTGGTTTATGGTTCAAGTATTTGGATAATAAAATGCGTTCCGTGGCCGAATTTCTGCGTTATTATGTGAATGGCCAAAGGAGAAGCGGATCTCAATTGGCGGATTCCCGACGCTGTGCAATTCGGTCTCTTCTTCATTTCGTATCCACAGTGATATTAATAATGAAATTTTCAGACATTATCAACAACAAAATTGATAATCTGTTTTTAAATGTCCGAGCCTCTTAAAAAGGTCCCGATAATCCCTTAGGCTTTTGCTTCCATATCGATTTCGTCGAGCCAGGTGACCGGTTTCGACGATTTGGCAATCAATTCATACGGATCGTTGCACTTTTCTCCGTCCGCTTCCAGCACGCAACACTTCGCGGTCTTGCCGGTCTCCAGGCTACCGACCTCTTTATGAAATCCAATGGCGTAAGCGCCGTTCAGTGTGGCGCATTTGATGGCGGTTTCCGGTGATAATCCGAGTTCTTCGACACAGAAAGCGATCTCTTTTCTAATGTCGAGATCGGATACAACGGACAAACCTTCGGTTCCGAGACAAACGTTGACGCCTTTTTCCTGAAACATCAGAACGGGAGGACGTCCCAGGTTCAAATCGCGGCTCATTCGCGGGCAGATACAAATATTGACTTTGGCAGGGAATGTTTTCAGAGCCTCGATGTCGGCTTCATCGGCATAATTCATGTGGACGAGAATGTTGTGTTTGGCATAAAAATGGTAATTGAAAAAATACTTCAGCGCGTTCATGCCGGGCGCTTGCCAACCGTAGTCGAAGTCTTCGATCGAGAGAAGGAACTGTTTGATCTTACCGGAACCGCCAAGAATGAACGCGTTTTCATCTTCCGTCATGTTCATATGAACGGCGATGTGCCGCTCGCAGATGCCGATCTCTTTAAGAAGATTTTGCGACAACGCCCAAGGCGATGATGGCGCCAGATGTTTCGTAACGCGTTTGTTGACGACTCCTTCTTTGATCAGATTCTGGTATTTCCGAAAAATCGACATAGCATCAGCGTCCTTGAAGCCGGTGATTTCATAAAAGATTCGCGCGAAAAGCGGACTGGCGAGCAACGGTTCGAATGACGCACCATCCGTTGAAAAATCAGCTAACGCGATGGTCCCGAATCGGTGGCTGGCTTCGATATTTTGCTTCGCCGTTTCAATCTTCGCGGCCGATTCCGCATCCCGGTTAAAGTCTCTGATGTATCGCAGGTAGGAATAATAATCGGTCGGTTTCGTCGGTTGACTTACATGTTCCAAATGCGTGTGGACATTTACAAATCCGGGAAAAATCACCGCATTCCCCAGATCGATCGTCTCCGACGCTTCCCGCCGGATGTTTTCGACCTGATCGACTTCGAGTATCTTATCCTGATTGATGATGATAATGCCGTCTTGGATGGGCGGACGGGAAATCGGCACGATCCAGCGTGCCCGGAACGCACGAGTTAGTCCGTTTTCTTTCGATTCCGTCAACTGATTATTTTCTTCCATTCTTCCTCGGTTTTCCAGATTTATTCAACTTTCACCGACGGAATTTAACAGCCTCGCTATGTAAAAACAACACGAATGACTTGGTATTGTCCGGTATTTTCTTTAAGATCTGGCGTTTCTTTATAACGCTTGAACGACAGAATTCGGCTACAAAACGGGCAATTCAACCCGATCGAAGAAAACTCCAGAAGAAATAATGATACGATTCGACAGGAAATTTTATTTACGAAAACGCCTCTGGCTCTATGGCGCGATGCTCGTCATGGCCGCAATTTTCGTCCGGGCGTCCTTCGACTTCGTTCAATATCGAGTCTCTATAAACCGGCTGAGTAACTATGAAAATTTGATCACGGATTTGGAAAACAGCGGATTCGATCGAGTGGATCTGATCCCGATTTTTACCGACCCGCGCGTCGAATTCTATCCGGAAATCTCGACCAAGGAATTTACGCCGCCGGAATTAGACGACACATCCGATTTCATCCAGTCAAAGATGCACCGCTACGATACACAGCGGTTTTTAGAAAAGTACAAGCGGTATCTCGAACTTGCCGAAAAACAATTTCAGGTTGAAAAAGAAGCCATCGTCGCCGTTCTGATAATCGAAACCAAACTTGGAAACGACATCGGCAAATATTCCGTCTTCAATGTTCTGAGCTCGATGTCACTGGCAGACAATAAAAAATCGCAGTATGCCATCGTCAAATTCGTTGAAAAAAATTATCACCGTTTATCGGAGAATCAGCGAAAACAGATGGTCGAACGTCTTCAGCGACGCGCCCGATCCCGTTCGATTTGGGCAAAGACCGAACTGGCGACTCTCATCCGGTTTCATCTGGAAAAAGACCTTGACATCCTCAATTTGCCCGGTTCGCATGCCGGCGCTTTCGGTTACCCGCAGTTTCTGCCGTCCAGCGCAAAATTGTACGGCATCGATGCAAATCACGATGGTACCATCGATATGTACAATTTTCCGGACGCCATTATGAGCATTGCAAATTTTTTACACAAAAAGGGTTGGGACAAGGATCAGCAAAATCAAAAAGACGCGCTCCGTTCTTACAACAACAACCATCAATACGTCAATCACGTCATTTCCATCGCAAACTCCATCAAGACCACTTCCGGAACAGGATCCGATTACTAAAATGGAATTTTCCGAAACTACAGACAGTTACGGATGCTGAATGACCGGCGAATCGCCTTTGAGCATCTCTTCCTCTTTCCAGAGATCGTTTAGCGATTCATTGAGATAATCCGAGTAAGTTTCTTTCGCCTTTACAACGTTGCCCATACCGGCGTACGCTTTCGCCAGAACCAGCCGATACCGCCGTATTTCCGGGTTGAGTTCGACCGCTTTAAGGAGGTAACCGACAGCCTTTTCATATTCCTTTTTCTCGTATAACAACTTTCCGTGGTAATAAAACGAGTGCGGTTTGTCGGGCGACAATTCGATCTCTCTCAGAGAATAAGCGAGCGCTTTGTCGAGGTTGCCCTGTTTTCTGGCAATTTCTGAAAGCAAGTACAACGCATCGACCGAATTCGGATCGATCTGCAGAACCGATCGGCAATAAAATCCGGCTTTTTTCGAATCGTTCAGATTGAAGTGGTTCAGACGCGCGAGCATCAGCAGGTTGGGAATTGTGTAATCCTTGTTCAGCGCTTTCCGGTAATGAAGTTCCGCATTCCGAAAATTTCCCTGCTTGTATTCGAGAAATCCCCACGCTTCATAAGTATGGGCCGATCGCGGTGAAATGTCCGATAATTTTTCGCAGACCTTCGCCGCGTCGAGAAAGTAGCCGTTATTGGTCAAAATATAGACGAGCAATTTGAGGTGAAACGGGTCTTCTGCCAATCGGCTCGCTTTTTGGGCGACCACAACGGCTTCCGCGTTTCGTTCCATTTCCATCAGATAAGTTGCATAAAAGACTGCGGCGTTCGGCCGGTCGGGAAATTTGGCCGCGAGATCGCTCAGTTTTTCTACACATTTTTCCGGGCATTTGAATTGCTTGGCGGATTCGACGAGCAGATACAGCGCTTCATCCGTTCGTGTGCGCTTGTAAAGGATGGTCGCAACTTGTGCGACGAGATCCCAACTTCTGAACTCGTTTCGGGCAAAAGCAGAAAAGTCGTTCAGAAACGCTTCGCTGGAATCGTTGAGAGACAAGGCGCGAAGATATTCTTTCTTCGCCGTCCGAACATCTTTTTGTTGGGCTAACGTCCACGCAAGCCCCCAGACTGCATAGAAGTTTTCCTCTTTTTTCAGGATTTCAGCATACTCAGTTCCCGCGCTCTTCAAATTGCCCAATTCGACCGCTTTTTCCGCTTTTCGGTAGGCGGACGCAAAGCTCTTGGGAATCTCCTTCTTGATCTGTTTGTACCGAAGTCCGTCGGGCAACCGTGGCTTTTCGCCTGCAAATCCGACCGTTGCGCAAAGAAGAAGAATCGGTAAAATTTTCATACATATTTTCATCGGCTGGGAATATGTAAAATTCGTCACGAATTTTCAAGGGAATATTCGTTGTGATGAAAAAAAATCCCTATTGTTTCCGCACCGAACCGGCCGTTTATGCTTTGGAATCGCCGTCTTTGCCTCTTAGATTAAACGGCGAGATGAAGTGCCGGATTATCGAAATCAGAAAAACAGACGAGACAGGTTCGTTACCAATCGAGAATAAGGAGCGGCTCGCTTGTTCGTACTCAGATATGCTTTTGAAAATGGAGAACGCTTGATTAATTTTTTATCAACGATGAAAGTGAAAAACACCCATTTGAATGTAAACGACTCACTTCCCACTTTTACCAACAAACTGAGGAGCGACGATGAAGTTGATCAATGATCTTTTAAAACCATTTCCACGAGAAAAAGTGTCCGTTCTTCCGACGCCTTTTTACCGAATGGACGACATTTCCGATCTGCTGGAATGCAACGTTTACGTCAAACGCGACGATCTGACCGGATTCGCATTCGGAGGAAACAAGACGCGGAAATTCGATTTCCTCGTCGGAGACGCTTTGGCAAAAGGATGCAATACGATCGTCGGAATCGGCGCAAATCAATCCAATTTTTGCCGGATTCTATCGGGCGTGGGTGCTAAGTACGGCCTGAGTGTTCATCTGGTTCTGAGCGGAGCCAAGCCCAAAACGCCGACGGGAAATTTGCTGATCGACCATATTTTCGGAGCCGTCGTTCATCATGTCGATACCGCCGATCCGATCGAGCGAATGGAGGAAGCGCTTCAGGTTAAAAATCAACTGGAATATCAGGGGAAAAAAGTCTATTTCCTGCCGCCCGGTGGCTCCATTCCACGCGGCGCGCTCGGCTATGTACTCGGCTGGGGCGAGTTGATGGACGATTTCGAAGCGCATCATCTGGAAGTCAGCACGATCATCCACGCATCTTCATCGGCGGGAACTCAGGCGGGATTGGTCGTCGGGCAGGCGATCACCGACTGGCCGGGCCAGATCATCGGAATCAGCGTGGACGTTCCCCGGCAAGCACTGGAAAAGGATGTCTTTACATTGGCGCAGGCGACCGGTAACCTTGTCAACATCAACGTCGATAGAGAACTGGTTCACGTCGATGACTCGTACATCGGGAAAGGGTACGGAATCCGAACCGCCGAATGTGAAGAAGCGATGACGATTTTTTCCCGCCGGGAAGGAATTTTTCTCGATTATGTCTATACCGGAAAAGCCGCGGCAGGCTTGCTTGATTACGGGAATACCGGTAAATTTGCGCCCGATGAAAATGTCGTTTTCCTCCACACCGGTGGAAATATCGAACTGTTTGAATAAAATCGATTTTGTCAGAAACGTAGAAGCATAAAAAACCAGATCGATGGAAAGCCAATTTTTAAATTCGTCTCTTTTTTCATGGGTCATCATGCCTCTGCTCATCTTTTGTGCGCGGATCATGGATGTCTCGATCGGAACCATTCGCATCATTTTTATATCGAAAGGCAGTAAAGTCCTCGCCTCCTTTCTGGGCTTTTTCGAAGTTTCGATCTGGTTGCTCGCTATTTCGGAGGTGATGAAACATATCTCCGATCCCGCTTGCTTTTTCGCCTACGGACTCGGGTTCGGTTCGGGAAATTACATTGGCATTACGCTGGAGGAAAAAATGGCGCTCGGTCTTCAAGCGGTACGAATCGTCACGCACGACACCATCGATGTCCTGACGATGGCGCTTCGTGATGCCGGATATGGCGCAACCGTGATGAAAGCGAACGGCGCGAAGGGCGAAGTCAACATCATTCTCAGTATCGTGCCCAGAAAGAAAGTACGCGAGGTTCTGGATCTGGCGCGCGGCATCGATCCGAACGTCTTCGTTTCCGTGCAGGATATCCGGTCGGTTAATTCCGGCTGGATTCCCGGAAGAAACTCGCTTTCCCGGTGGAAATTCTGGGCAAAGAACAAATAAGGAATTATTCAAAAACCGATGAAACCAAAAAATAAACTTGCCTATGTCTATCCGGTTTTCGGCGGGATCGGATTATTGGTGATCGATTTTATCGTCAAAAGCATCGCCAATCGACTGCTCCCTTTTCAGACTCGCGTCGAAACATGGATTCCTTTTCTTGATTTTTTCAGAACTTACAACACCGGCTATCACTTCATATTCGGGGAAATCGGAAACCAGCGACTCTGGGCGTACAGCGGCATCGTTCTGGTCATTTTACTGATCTTCACGCTTTACCGTTCGCTTATCAAAGAGACACACGACCGGAGCGGTTTCGTAATCTTTTCGATCATTTTAAGTCTCACGATCGGAGCCACCGGAAATGTTCTGGAGATCCTTTTCTTTCATCACGCGACGGATTTCTTTATCTTTGACCCGTTCAAGTGGCCGAGCAATCTCTGCGATCAATACATCAACGCGATCATCTTCATCATGTTGCCGATCATTTTCATCAAATCCTTTCGGGATAAAAAACGGAGAATTCCCGCTTCGACTGAATAATCCGCGATCAGAAAAATAACTGAAAACGCCCGACGAAAATTCCCGGCGGGCGTTTCTATTTTCAAACGATCGAATGACAAATTATCCGAGCATGACTTTCAATACGATCGCTTTCTGAATATGCATCCGATTTTCCGCTTCGTCAAAAACGATGGAATTTTCGCTGTCGATGACCTCGTCGGTGATTTCATCGCCGCGATGCGCTGGCAGACAGTGCATGATCAGGCAGTCGGATTTAGCGTGTTTGACCAATTCCGCGTTGACCTGATACGGCATAAAATCTTTTTTCCGTTTTTCAGATTCCGCTTCCTGCCCCATGCTTGCCCACACGTCGGTATAAATCACATCGGCGTTCCGAACGGCTTCGATCGGATTTCGAGTAATCTCCACGCGGCTGATTCCTGTTTTTCTGGCATTTTCGACGATCGCCGCATTCGGATCGTATCCGGTTGGCGACGCCAGAACGAAGTACATCGGAATTCGCGCCGATAAATTGATCCACGAATTCGCCACGTTGTTTCCGTCGCCGATGAAGGCAACTTTCAGATTGTCCAGATTTCCGCGGTGTTCCAGAACGGTAAAAATATCCGCCATGACCTGACACGGATGATTGAGGTCGGTCAATCCGTTGATGACCGGCACGCTTGAATATTTTGCGAGTTCAAGAATATGAGCGTGATCGAATAACCGCGCCATGATGACGTCGTCGTAGCGGGAAATCACGCGCGCGATGTCTCTGACGGCTTCGCGTTTGCCGATTCCGATGTCGTTGGGACCGAGATAGATCGCGTGACCGCCCAGTTGCGTCATTCCCGTCTCAAACGAGATGCGGGTGCGGGCGGACGGTTTGGCGAAAATCATCGCCATCGTTTTTCCTTTCAGCGGCGTATATTCGATGCCTTCCCGGACGAATTTTTTCAGTTTCGCCGCCAGCTGAAATGTCTCGTGAATTTCATCGGTAGAAAAATCGGTGATGTATAAAAAATCCCGTTTCATTGAGTTCTCCCTGTATTGATATTTTCCAAATGAATCGATCTGTCAGTAAACGATTAAAGGATGTACCGGCTCAAATCCCGATCTTTGACGATGTCCGCAAGCCGGGAAATCACCATGTCGCGCGTGATGCGCACTTCGCGGATGTTGTCGTCGGGAACGTTGAATAAAATGTCCTCCAACAGCATCGTGAGAATCGTATGCAGACGTCTGGCGCCGATATTTTCCATTTTTTCATTCACTTCAGCGGCGATCTGAGCGATCTCTTCAACCGCATCGTCCTCGAAAATCAGATTAACCTTTTCTGTTTCGAGCAATGCCGAATACTGTTTCAGCAGGGCGTTCCGCGGATTTTTCAATATCTGAACGAACTCATCCTTGCCGAGACTGTCCATTTCCACGCGGATCGGAAATCTGCCCTGAAGTTCCGGAATCAGGTCGCTGGGTTTCGTCATGTGAAAAGCGCCGGCTGAAATGAACAGCACATGGTCGGTATTAACAACGCCGAACTTCGTCTGGACACTGGAGCCTTCGACAATTGGTAAAATATCGCGCTGAACGCCTTCGCGCGAAATGTCCGGTCCGTGCGACGACTCGCCGCTTTTCGACGCGATTTTGTCAATTTCATCCAGGAAAACGATGCCGGTTTCCTCGACGCGCCGGATCGCTTCCTTAACGACAAAATCCATATCGATCAGCTTCTGCGCCTCTTCCTGCGAGAAGATGTTGCGCGATTCCGCGACGGTCGCTTTCTGGAGTTTTTTCTTCTGCGGAAAAGCGCTTCCCAGCATTTCCGTCAAGTTGACGCCCATTTCTTCCAATCCGGCCGGACCGAAAACCTGCATCATCGGCATCGATGCCTGCGAGACGGAGATTTCGATGACGCGATTTTCCATCGAGCCGTTTTCCAGCATTTCCCGGAATTTTTCCCGTGTTCGTGAAAATTGATCGTCTTTCTCAAAAGTCTCATCAATGATCGCATGCGCTTTCTTCTGCGGCGGTAATAAAATATCCAGAATCCGTTCGTTCGCCATGCGATGCGCTTGTTCGTCGACCTCCACCATCCGTTCCGCTTTGACCAAATTGACCGATATGCCTGTCAAATCACGGATTATGGATTCGACATCCCGACCGACATAGCCGACTTCGGTGAATTTCGACGCTTCAACTTTGATGAATGGCGCATTCGACAGATTCGAAAGACGCCGGGCAATTTCCGTTTTTCCGACGCCGGTTGGCCCGATCAAAATGATGTTGTTTGGTAGAATATCCTCTTTGATCGGCCCTTTCACCCGCTGACGACGCCACCGATTTCTTAAAGCGATGGCGACCGCTTTTTTAGCCTTCGCCTGACCGATGATGTAGGCGTCGAGTTCCTGAACGATTTCCCGCGGAGTCAATTCTTTTTTTCTCATAAATCGATGACCGTAAAACAGTTGTTCGTGTAAATGCAGATTTCGGAAGCGACCCGGAGCGATTCTTCGACGATTTCGTGCGCCGAAAGGTCGCTGTGTTTCATCAGAGCGCGTGCGGCGGCCGTCGCAAATGCCCCGCCGCTCCCGATGGCGATGATGTCGTCGTCCGGCTCGATCACATCGCCCGTGCCGGAAATGATGAGAAGCGTTTCCTTGCTCATTACCGTCAGGAGCGCCTCCAGTTGACGCAAATATTTATCCGTCCGCCATAACTTGGCCAATTCGACGGCAGATCGGTTCAGATTACCTTTATATTTTTCGAGCATCGGCTCGAATTTTTCAAACAACGTAAACGCATCGGCTGAAGCGCCGGCAAAACCAACCAGAATCGTGTCGTTGTACATTTTCCGCACTTTTTTCGTGTGGTGCTTCATGATCGTTTGGCCGATAGTCACCTGACCATCGCTACCCATGGAAATCAAACCGTTCCGACGCACGCCGATCACCGTCGTCGAACGGATTTCCTCGCGGTGTACAAATTCCTGTTTTTCCATTTTGCCTTCCAAATGTTCTATCAGACAGTTTATTCTTGTCGGAAATCCCGGCAGAAATGATCCGGCGTTTTTAGATATTCCGGCGCAAACGCGCGACGGATATTTTGTGTTGCTCGCGGTACTTCGCCACAGTGCGCCGGGCGACTGAAAAACCCTCCTTTTTCAGGAGTTTCGCCAATTGATCGTCGCTGTAAGGTCGTTGTTTGTTTTCCGCCTCGACGATTTCTTTCAGTTTTTCTTTGACGATTCGGGTCGAGATTTCCTCACCGTCCTCGTCTTTCATGCCTTCGTTGAAAAAGAATTTCAATTCGTAGATGCCGGAAGTCAACTGCACATATTTTCCGCTCGTTACGCGGCTGATCGTCGAAATGTCCATATTGATTTCTTCGGCGATGTCTTTGAGGATCATCGGCTTCAGCGGCTTCTGTGTATCCTCGAAAAAGTTCCGCTGTTTGGCGATGATGGCTTTCACGACGCGGATCATGGTCATCCGGCGTTGTTGAATTGCCTGAATGAACCACTTCGCCGAGTCGATTTTCTTTTTCAAATATGCTTTAGCCTCAGCGGTTGTCGATGAACCGTTGGCGACCATATCCATATAGCTGGAACTGATGCGCAGTTCCGGAACCCGAGAATCATTCACCTCGACGATAAATTCTCCGTCGATTTTTTCGACGATCAAATCCGGAACGATATAACGCGGTTCGGGGCTGGTCAAAGAGGCGCCCGGTTTCGGATTCAGCCGGACGATCAATTCACTCGCCGTGTGCATCCGTTCCTGATTCCAGCCGAGCGTTTTCATAATGACCGCAAACCGTTTATTGGCAAAATCGTCGAAGAAATCGCGAACGATCACCGCCGCGTCCTCCGAATTCGGGATTTGTTTCAATTGGATAAGAAGACATTCGTTCAGGTCGCGCGCGCCGATTCCCGGCGGATCGAATCGCTGAACCTGTTTGAGGACATTTAATGCTTTCTGCTCGGGCGTACCCAAGCCATAGGCGATATTTTCGATCGGAACCATCAAATAGCCGCGGTCGTCGATATTCCAGATGATCTCAGAAGCGATTTTTTGATCAATTTCGTCGAAGTTCATCAACTTGATTTGTTCGAAAAGATGATCGACCAATCCACGCGGAGATGGCTGAACATAGCGGCCTTGTTTGACATTGTGATCGTATTCTTGCTTCGGCTCATAATCGTCGTTCTGAGGCAGAATATCTTCCCAGTTGATCTCGTCCTTTTCGTTGGGTTCCTTATCGGACACCGGCTCGGTGGATTCTTCGGGATATTCTGGCTCGACTTCTTCCAGCACTGGATTCTGTTCCAATTCCTGCGTGACTCTGGCTTCGAGTGCCAGCGTTGTCAGTTGCAGGATCGTTGATTGAAGAATCTGCTGGGGCGTGAGCCGAAGTTCCTGAGAGAGTCTCTGAATTTGTGATTGACTCAGTTGCATTATCTGTCCAGTTTAAAACTGTCGCCTAAGTAGAGTCGTTTCGCGTCCTCGTCATTCGCCAGGAAGCCGGACGTCCCGGACTTCAGGATGTTGCCTTCGAACATGAGATACGATCGGTCGGTGATCGATAGTGTTTCGTGCACGTTGTGGTCTGTAATGAGAACGCCGATATTGCGGGATCTCAGATTGATGACGATTTTCTGAATATCTTCCACAGCGATCGGATCGACACCGACAAACGGTTCATCGAGAAGAATAAAATCGGGATTGGTCACCAAAGCGCGGGTAATTTCCGTCCGGCGCCTTTCGCCGCCCGATAGCGTGTAGGCTTTGCTTTTCCGGAATTTCCGGATGTTCAGCTCGTCTAACAGCGATTCCAGCCGATCCGTTCGCTCCTGTTTTGAAATATCCAGCGTCTGCAAAACCAGCATCAGGTTTTGCTCGACGGTCAGTTTTCGGAAGACCGAAGGCTCTTGCGCAAGATAACCGACGCCGAGTTGCGCCCGACGATACATCGGCAGTTTCGTGATTTCCATGTCGTCGATAAATACTTTTCCGGCGATCGGTTTGATCATTCCGGTAAACATGTGAAAAGTAGTGGTTTTCCCGGCGCCGTTCGGGCCCAGCAGACCGACGATTTCGCCTTTGGCGACCTGAATCGAAACGCCGTTGACCACTTTTCGTTTACCGTACGTTTTGCAGAGCGCTTCGCCGCGAAGCACTTTGTTCTCAACCAGGACAGGTGATGTTGTTTCCGTGCTAATCGTTGAACTCCCTTTCCGTTACGCCGGTCGGCTTGCGGATGATCCAGTTTTTGAGGTCCGAATCGGACTCGAAGCCGACGCCATTCAGCGTATCCTGTTCGGTGACAAATGTGATGAATCCGTCAGATAGAATCCGTTCTCTCTCATGATTCCATTTGAGTTCCTGAGTATAGAGCGTCACGCCGCTGTCCGACACGACAACGACATTTCCCTTGGCGATCAGATCGTTGGTGCTTTCATAGACGATCGCCGTTTTGGCTTTCAAATGCGAGAGATGTCGTTCTTCGTTGTTGAAAAAATCGATCTCGACGTTTTCGTCCATCGAAACATAGGCCATGTTGTTGTATTTCGTCAGATGTCCGGCATCGACGAGCGCACGTTTCTGTCCATCTTTCGTCAGCGTAATCTGAGATGACCAGCTTTCCTGATCCGGATATTGTCTTTCCGGTTCGTTCAATTGTTCTTCGGTCATTTTCGAGCAACCGGCCAACCAAAGAAAAATCATGGACAGGATGAGTAATTTCTTCAAGATAAAATCCCGTATCGTAAAATATCGTGAATATGAATGATGCCGATCGGTCTGCCCGCCTTCACTTCGGAATAAACGAACAGATTGGTGATCGCATATTCTTCCATCAGGTGAAGCGCGTCGATTGCGAGGCAATTCGATTCGATCCATTTGGGATTCTTTGACATGATATCTTTGGCGACCTTGTTCAGGAAATTGCTCCGTTTTTCCAAACCGCGCCGCAAATCGCCATCCGTGATGACGCCGATCAGGTTTTCGTCCTTGTCCAAAACGCCGACGATTCCGAATCCCTTTTTCGTCATGATGAAAAGTGATTGTTTGATGTCGTCGCTGGCGGAAACTAACGGAATCTGTTCGCCTTCGTGCATGAGGTCTTCGACGGTCGTCAGCAGTCTTCGTCCCAGCGAACCGCCCGGATGAAAAGCCGCAAAGTCGTTTTGGTCGATTTTTTTCCTGGTCATCAGCGCGATGGCCAGCGCGTCGCCCATCGCCAATGTGACGACGGTACTCGCCGTCGGGACCATATTCAACGGATCTGCTTCCGTCGTGACCTGCGTGTTCAGGACGATGTTGCATTTTTTTGCGAGCGTCGAGTTGGTTCTGCCGAGCAAACCGATGATCGGAACGGCATTTTTTTTCAAAAAAGGAACGAGGTGAATGACTTCGTCGGTCTCGCCGCTGTTGGAAATGAGAATCACCGTGTCGTTTTTGGAAATACCGCCGAGATCGCCGTGTCCCGCTTCGTAGGCGTGAATGAAGAAACTCGGCGTTCCGGCGCTCGAAAGCGTCGCCGCAATTTTACCTCCGATATGCCCGGATTTCCCGACACCGGTTACGATGATCTTTCCCTTTGTTTTTTGGATCAGTTCGACGGCTTTTTCGAAGTTTTCGTCGATTCTTTCTTCCAGTGCGGCAACCGCCGACGCTTCGATCCGGATCAGGTCAATCGCTTTTCCGATGTAATCTTTTGCCGTCATTTTAGATGTCCTTATAGGTGTCCTTTGTCAGGATTTCCAGCGCCGGAACGAATTTCTCCTGCGCCTTTAAAATCAATTCGATCGCCTCGCGAAGCGCTCCGTCACCGCCGTTTCTTTGTGTCACGTAAATGGCGCATTTTTTGACTTCGGGAAGCGCATTGGCGACGGAAATCGGGACGCCGACGCGTTTGAGAATGGGAATATCAATGAGATCGTCGCCAATATAGGCAACTTCATCGTCGGAAACCTGAAATTTTTTCTTGATCTCGGCGTACGGCTCCAGTTTGGCCAAATTTCCCTGAAACAGATTTTCCTCCAGATGCAGTTCTTTCATCCGATACGCAGTGACGCCCGAATGCCGCCCGGAAATGATGGCCAGCGGAAATTTCACCGCGCGAAGCAAAGCGACACCGGCGCCGTCGAACACATGAAAGCGCTTGAATTCCATGCCGTTCTCACCGATAAACAGCGAACCGTCGGTAAAAACGCCATCGACGTCGGCGACGAGAATTTTAAGTTTTTTCAGTCGATCTATGAGTTCGTTCGTCAATGTGATTCATTCCTTACCAAAATGGATAATTCGATCAATTTGTGAAGCAATTGCGGGAGTTCGTCGAGCGGAAATTGGGTAGCGCGATCGCTTTTCGCTTCACTGACATTGTCGTGAACTTCCATAAAAATGCCGTCGCATCCAGCTGCGATCATCGCCTTCGTCAGCGTTGGAATGTATTTCCGGTCGCCGCCCGTGATCGTTCCGCCCGGAATTTGGGCGCTGTGCGTCGCATCGAAAATCACCGGATAGCCGGTTTCCTGCATGATCGGAATCGAGCGCGCGTCCGTCACCAAATTTCCATATCCGAAGCAGGCGCCACGTTCCGTCAGCAAAATCGCGCGATTTCCAGTCGATTCGACTTTCCGTATCGGATGAATCATATCGAATGGCGAGACGAATTGGCCTTTCTTGATGTTCACCGGCTTCCCGGTTTGACCGGCCGCGATCAGGAGATCGGTCTGTCGGCATAAAAACGCCGGGATTTGTAAGACATCGACGACTTCCGCCGCCGGTTTCGCGTGCGACGGTTCATGGATGTCGGCCAAAACCGGAACTTGAAATTGCGTTCGCACTTCCTGGAGAATTTTCAATCCTTCGTCCAATCCGGGGCCGCGAAAGGAATCGACGGACGTCCGGTTGGCTTTATCATAGGACGACTTGAAGACGAACGGAAATTTCTGCGATTCGGAAAGACTTTTCAGCCGTTCCGCCATTCTCAGACAATGATCGCGACTTTCGATCACGCACGGACCGAGAATGAAAACCAGCGGATGACGACCGCCGACCGGAATGCCGCTAATATTTACTTCCGTCATATTTTTCCTGTTTGGTTGGATAATTTCTCCGGAGAAGCGGATTTTGCAGTGTGATAAACCAGCGCGGCTTTGACGAATTCCCGGAAAAGCGGGTGCGCCTTTCCAATCCGCGACTTCAGTTCGGGATGGAATTGGCAACCGACAAACCACGGATGCTGGGGAAGTTCGATCATCTCGACAAGATTGAGTTCCTTATTCATTGCGCCAACGCGAAGTCCCGCCTTCGTCAGAACCGGTAAAAACTGATTGTTGACTTCAAAACGGTGGCGATGACGTTCGGAAATTTGCTTCTTTCCATAAATTTTATGAGCCTGACTCTTCTCGATAAGTTCGGCGGCGTATGCGCCAAGCCGCATCGTCCCACCTTTCGTTGAAATTCGTTTCTGTTCTTCCATCAGATCGATAACGGGATATGGCGTATCTGGATTGAACTCCGTGCTGTTCGCGCCGATCAATCCACAAATGTTCCGCGCATATTCGATCACGGCGCATTGCAGGCCGAGACAGATACCGAAAAACGGGATTTTCTTTTCGCGCGCAACGCGGATCGCCTCGATTTTTCCTTCGATGCCGCGATCGCCGAAACCACCGGGAATCAACAGTCCGTCGATCTGGTTGACCAATTTTTCGTGCTCGCCGTTTTTCCCGAATTGCTCCGCCTCGATCCATGAAATTTCGACGCGCGCGTCATTCTCGACGCCCGCATGAACGAACGATTCAACGATGGATTTATAAGCATCGTGAAGTTGCGTGTATTTCCCGCAGATGGCGATTCGGACAAAGTTTTTCGGATTCTTCACACGCTCGACGAAGGATTCCAACTGCTTCAGATCAGGTTTATGCTTGGGCAATTCGAGCAGATCGGTGATCAGATTTCCCAATCCCTGTTGATCGTAAATCAACGGAATTTCATAGATCGTCGGCGCATCGATGGCCTCGATGACGGCGTTCGGTGCAACGTTGCAGAACAGCGCGATCTTTTTCCGGACATCTTCGGTCAGGTGTTGCGTCGTCCGGCAGAGCAAAATGTCGGGCAAAATGCCGATCTCTCTCAGCGTCATCACGCTGTGCTGGGTCGGTTTGGTCTTGATTTCGCCGCTGGAAGGAATGAACGGAACGAGCGTCAGATGAACATTCAGGCAATTCCCGCGCCCGACCTCGAACCGAAATTGACGCGCGGCCTCAAAGAACGGCAATCCTTCGATGTCGCCCACCGTCCCGCCGATCTCGCAGATGACGACATCGTATTGATGTTCGCTGTTCACGGCGGCGATCCGGCGTTTGATCTCGTCGGTGATATGCGGAATGACCTGAACCGTAGCGCCGAGATAGTCGCCGCGGCGTTCGCGCGAAATGACCTCATAATAGACTTTTCCGGTCGTCGTGTTGTTCATCCCGCCCATATTTTCATCAATGAACCGCTCATAATGTCCGAGGTCGAGATCGCACTCGGTTCCGTCTTCCAGCACGAACACTTCACCGTGTTGGTACGGACTCATGGTTCCGGGATCGATGTTGATGTAGGGATCGAATTTCTGGATCGTGACTTTGTAACCGCGCGATTTCAGCAGGTAGCCGATCGACGCGCTCGTGATTCCTTTACCTAGACCGGAAATCACGCCGCCGGTCACAAAAATGTACTTGGTTTGTTTAACTGAAGTCATGTTGAATCATTTTCTCCGCTTGTTGAAGGTCTTCCGGTGTGTCGATTCCCAGACTTGCCCGGTCTGTTTTGACCACTTTGATCCGATATCCGTTTTCAATAATCCGCAGTTGTTCCAATTTTTCTATTTCTTCCAACCGGGAAACGGGCAACGACGTAAATTTGAATAAAAATTCCCGGCGATAAACGTAAAGTCCGATATGAACCAGTGCCGGATGCGGCGATTTTGGTGTTTTGTCGTCCCGAACGAACGGAATGTTTTGGCGACTGAAATAGATCGCCTCGCCGCGGCAATTCGTCAGAATCTTCACGACATTCGGATCGGCCAGTTCTTTTTCGGTGATGTTCGTTCTTCCCGCTGTGCTGACGACGCACTCCGGGCTTTGCATCAAAGTCTGAATGGCATCATCAATCACGGTCGGATCCAAAAACGGTTCGTCGCCCTGAATATTCACGACGATTTCCGCCGGTTCATCCTTGGCGACACAGGCAACTCTGTCGGTGCCAGATGGTAAATCCGATGGCGTCAAGACGGCTATCCCACCGAAGGATTCGACCTCTTGCCGAATGCGTTCGTCGTCGGTTGCAACGATTAATCGTGTCAGGAGCCGGCTTTTTCCGGCGTTTTCGTAAACGCGGCGGATAAGCGTTTTACCGGCAATTTTTTCCAGCGGTTTTCCCGGCAAACGAGTGGAGGAAAATCGGGCTGGAATGACGCCAACTATATTCATGAATTAATGTCCTTGATGACTTGGGGAACGCGGAAATAATCGCCGAGGCGTTCGGGTGCATTTCTAAAAACATCTTCCTTGGCGAGCGATTCGGCGGGCGAATCGTCCCGAAATACGTTGGTCATTTCATGGACGTGAGAAAGGGGCTGAACGGATGAAGTATCAACCTGAGAAAGTTGATGAACATAGTCTAAGATTTGTTCGAGTTGCGCGGCGTATTTTAGTTTTTCCGCGTCGGTCAGGGTCAACTTGGCAAGTTCAGCGATCTTCCCGACGATTTTTTCATCAATTTCCATATAACCTTTCAAACGATAACGACGGGCAATTTAAAGATTTTGAATATCTGAATCAAGCAGACCGATTGGACTGCGGCATTTTTTTGCCGGATTTGCATGGTTTTTGCTCGGAGGCGCGGAGTCTTACATTTTTTCCGGAGCGGAAATTCCGATGAAACTCAATCCGCTGCCCAGCACACTCCGAACGACCTGAATAAGCGCGATTCTGGCAACCGACAGGTTCCTGTCGCTCGTCAGGACGCGATGATCGGTATAAAACTTGTGGAACACGGCTGCCAATTTTTGCAAATAGGTCGTCATGTGTTGCGGTTCGAGCGTGTCGTGGCAAATCCCGACGACTTCCGGAAACTCGCTGAGGACGTTCAGAAGCGACAACGCTTCCGCTTCCCGCAAAAGACCGGCATCGAACGGTTCGTTCAGACCGATTCCCTGCGTTTTGGCGTTTCGCAGGATGCTGCAAATTCTGGCGTGCGCATACTGAAGATAGAAAACCGGATTTTCCTCGCCTTCCGTTTTGGCGAGCGCCAGATCGAAATTCAACTGGCTGTTCATCCCACGCATGATGAAGAAATAGCGGACGACGTCTTTTCCGACCTCATCGACGAGTTCGTCAACCGTCACGTAATTCGCCTTTCGCGTGGACATTTTCACTTTCTCGGCGCCGCGCGTCAATGTGACGAATTGATGGATCAGAACTTTGATCCGGCTGGTGTCGTAACCGAGCGCCTTCAGTCCGGCGAGAACATCGGGATAAGTCGCGTGGTGATCGGCGCCGAAAATATCGACGACGATGTCGAATCCGCGTTTGAACTTCGTCATGTGGTATGCGATGTCGGGCAAGCGGTAAGTCGCCTCGTCCATTACACTTTTCCAGAGAACGCGGTCGTCACTGCCGCCGTATTGGCTGGCCTTGAACCAGATGGCGCCGTCTTTTTCATAACTTGCGCCGATTTCCTCGAATTTTTTCAGCACCGCATCCACATCACCGTTTTCGTACAGGCTTTTCTCGTTATAAAAGCAGTCGAATTCGATGTCGATTCGCTTGAGTGTTGCCTTGATGTCTTCAAAGACTGCGTACTCAGCTGAATTTTTAAAAATCTCGTTTTCGGGATCGTCCTTGAACCGATCGCCGTATTTCTCGACAATGGTTTTTGCGATGTCGCTGATGTATTCACCCTGATAATGGTCTTCGGGAAATTCGTCATCGAATCCGAGCGCCTGCCGGTAGCGGACGAACGTCGAATGGCCGAGGATTCGCATCTGCCGTCCGGCGTCATTGTAGTAATATTCCCGCTCGACATCGTAGCCGTTCCATTCCAGAATTCTGGCAACGGTATCGCCAAGAACAGCCTGCCTTCCGTGACCGACGGTCAGCGGCCCGGTCGGATTGGCACTGACAAATTCAACCTGCGCCTTTTTGCCTTTTCCGCGAGATGAGCGACCGTAATCCGAGCCGGATTTTAAAATTTCACCGACAACGGTCTGCAATTCCTGAGGCGCCAGAAAGAAATTGATGAAGCCGGGCGCCTTGACCTCGACTTTTTCGACAACTTCCGGGCGTTTCGGTAATGCGGCGACGATTTCATTGGCAATCGCCATCGGCGGGCGCTTGAGCGTTTTCGTCAGCGTCATCGCCAGATTCGTCGAAAAATGGCCGTAATCCGGATGTTTCGTGCGTTCGATCTGGATTTGCAGCGGTTGCGGTATTTGAAGCGCTTCCAGCGCCTCGATCAACATATCTTGTATTTTCACAGTCATCGGTTCCTTAAAAAAACGCGGGTAATTTAACGGTCACTCGATTTTATCGCAACAATCTTGACCGCTAAATAGTTTGGGAAAATTGGATTATTGGAGATGCCGGTTCTATTCGTCCGCCGACTCGATTTTCTCGACGGGAGCGTCCGCCCACAATCGTTCGATATTATAATAGTCGCGTGTCTCCCGTGTAAAAACATGCACAACAAAATCGACATAATCCATCAGAACCCATTTCAGATTCTGGTAACCTTCAATATGCCACGGTTTTTCTACGGGAAGCATTTTCATCTCGATTTCATCGACAATCGCTTTGGCATGAGCATCCGCTTCGGCGGTGCAAATGATGAAATAGTCGGTCAGCGAGGTCAATCCGCGCATATCTAGAATAACTATGTCTGTCGCTTTTTTTTCAAAAGCGATCTTGGCCGCTTTGACCGCCGATTCGTGTGCGGACGCCGCGGGTTTTTCTTCATGCTTTTTTATCATCAGGTCTGGTCAGTTTTCCTTAATCGATTGGATTTTTGAATAAACGGGAAGCGTATCGTAATCTTTCCCGATAATGAGCGTCATATCGACTTGTAAAGAAGGGTCTTTCTCGTCGTACAATCTTCCGGAATCCAGCGAAAGGGTCGCATTGACGGTGTTCAGTTTTTCCGGAACGTCGGCTCGCTGGATCAGGATCGTCTGAGGAACATCCGTCCGGGAGGCATTTCCCGAAGCGATCACGTCGAATCCCTGTTGCCGGAGATAATTCGTGAATTCCAGCGCCAATCCGGGTTTTTCGGTGCCGTTCAATACTTCGATGACGATATTGGAGAACGGATTTTCAGGAGAAGATATCGTTTCGGTTGTGCTCAGCATAACCTTTTGCGGATTGTCATTCATGCGTTTGCCCGTCGAATAGATGAATCCGACGATGATCACGGCCAAACAGAAAATCGCTACATTCAGAAACCACTTCTGAACATCGCCGCGCTTTGACTGTCTTTTTCGGTTGTGTTTGGCTCGACCCTTACGCTTCACTATTTGTCACCTAATACGGAAAATACCGATAAGAATATGGACCGTATCCGTATTGGTAAGTCGCCGGAGCACGATCGAAACTAAAATTCAGCAAGACGTTTTCTTTCGGACGATAAATGATGTCGGCTCCGTAGGAAATGTTATCCATCAGATTCTGGCTTAACTGCGTGTTGCCAATCTTAAGTGGATCGTGATAAAAGCCGACCCGACCGTTCATCATCAGTTTATCCGAAAAGAGATAAGAAAAGTTGTTCTGATACACACCCATCCCGCAACTGCGGGACTGTTTCCCGAACGTCGCAAATGAAAGCGAGTAGGATTGTCTCATCGAAAACCGGCTTTTATCCAGGAATCCAAGCCCCAATAGCGACGATCCGATGCCGGGTATTTTGATATTCTGTTCGACGGAGGCTGTCTCTCTTATTTGACTTTTGAGCTGACCGCGTACCAATCCAAAGGGTAAAAACAAAACGATCGAAATCCATGCCACAATTGCTTTCCGTTTCATCTTTTCACCTTGTTTATGGAATTCATAATTCACGTCTCATTTTAAAAGTTTTGCACGAGTTTGTCAAGTGGATTCTCGACTAATTTTTCATTCTGTTAAAAAAACTGAAACAGTCTTACAACATCTGTTTCGCGGGATTTGTTCCGGTTCAATCGCGCAAAATCATGTTATCGATCAGCCGGGTTTTCCCGAAGCGAACGGCGACGGCGACGAACGTTCCCGGTTCGATATTTTGGACATTCTCCAGCGTGATCGAATTGACAATTTCGACATACTCGATTTCCGCGAGCGGTGATTCACCGATCGTCCGCCGGATCAATTCTGCGACGGTGAAAGCGTCCTGATTGCCATTCGATACGAACTCTTTTACCAACATTAAAGCGCGGAAAATGACCGGCGCTTGCCGACGTTCTTCCGGAGAGAGATAGACGTTCCGCGAACTCATCGCCAATCCGTCCGCTTCCCGAACGATCGGAGCGACGACGATTTGTACCGGAAAGTTGAGATCGGTAACCATCCGCTTGATAATGATCGCCTGCTGAGCGTCTTTCTGCCCGAAAACCGCAACGTCCGGCTGAACGATGTTGAACAGCTTCGATACGACCGTCGTCACGCCCCGGAAATGGATCGGTCGCGACGCGCCGCACAGCGTTTTGGAAAGTTGTTCGGTAACGACATAAGTAAAATAGGGTTTGGGATACATTTCCGCCACGTCGGGATAAAAGATCAGATCGACGCCGTGTTCCCGTGCCAATTTTTCATCGCGTTCGAAATCGCGCGGATATTTATCCAGATCTTCAGTCGGCCCGAATTGCGTCGGATTGACGAAAATACTCATGACGACAAAATCACATCGTTTCTTCGCTTCATCGACGAGCGAAAGATGTCCCGCATGCAAATATCCCATCGTCGGAACCAGACCGACGGTTTTCCCGGCGAGACGAATTTTCCGGAGGATTTCCCGCGTCTCCGCAATACTACTAACGACTCTCATTTTTTTAGTAACTCTCCTCTTTGGAAGGAAATTTCCCGGTCTGAACGTCCGAACAATAGTCCGACACGCCTTTCCGGATGGACGCGCCGAGGTCGTCATAGCGCCGCGCAAACCGGAGATGCATCTTGTCAAACAGTCCAAGCAGGTCGTAGGTAACGAGGATTTGTCCGTCGCAATCGATGCCCGCGCCGATTCCGATCGTCGGTATTTTCAACGATTCCGAAACTGTTTTCGCCAATTGTGCAGGCACTTTTTCCAGCACGATCGAGAACACGCCCGCAGATTCCAGCGCCAGAGCGTCCTTGCGAATCCGTTCCGCTTCGATCTCGCTCGCGCCGCGGACGCCATAGCCGCCGAATTCGTGAACGCTTTGCGGCGTAAATCCCAAATGTCCCATGACGGGAATCCCGATCTCCACCAATTTTCGAATCGTCGGACAAACCGGTTCGCCGCCTTCGAGTTTGACGGCTTCGACGCCGCCCTCTTTCATGAACCGGCCGGCGTTATGAATCGCCAATTCGATGCTTTCCTGATACGACATAAACGGCATATCGCCGACTAAAAGCGCGTGTTGAACGCCGCGACGAACGGATTTGATGTGATACAGCATTTCGTCCATCGTCACCGGCAAGGTCGTTTCGTATCCGGCGCAAACGTTTCCGCACGAGTCGCCGACCAGAATCAGATCGACGCCCGACTCGTCCAGCAAATAGGCAAATGTGTAATCATACGCCGTCAGCGCCGTAATCTTCTGTTTTTCGGATTTCATTTTCAGGATCGTCGATATTCTAACTTTTTTCATCATCGTTTAACAGCCTTTTATTTTCCCGACGACCCATCCCGATTCGTTCGATTCTTTTTCCGAAAGCCATCTTTTCAGAAGCTGTTCATGAATCGAAAAAATCAGTTGCGGTCGTTCGTCGATTTTAAAAAAATGTGCGTCCTGATCCCGCACATGCGGGACGGGCAGGATTTCGAAGCTCTGCAAAATCATCCGATAAACGACGATCAGGATGTCGCCGAAATATCCATTCAGATGAATTTTGACGTCGAATAAAGTCGGCTGAATTCCGGTTAATCCGGTTTCTTCTTTCAGTTCGCGAATCGCGCCACTCTCCGGCGTTTCGCCCATTTCAAGAAATCCGCCGGCCAGCGACCAGCCGCCTTTTCCCGGTTCCGTGTTTCGTTTCACCAGCAGAATTTCGTTCCGGGCGTTCTCGGCGAGAATGGCCACCGACGGGACCGGATTTTCATACAGAACCGTCTTGCAGGCGGGACAAAAAGTTCTATTTCTGCCTTCAATGTTGGCCTGCTCCGCCGGATGTCCGCATTGATAACAAAACCGGTATTTCATGTCTGGAAAATAAACAGTTTTACACGGAATCGCAACGCATTTTTCCGGCGATGATGTTGAAAACGTCGGACGGATTTTGTATCTTCTGATGCAAATTGAAATGTGTAACTGAGGAATTTTTCATGTCAAATTCGGTACTGGTCGTCGGCTCGGTTGCCTTCGACGATGTCGAAACGCCTTTCGGAAAGCGCGTCGATGCGATTGGCGGCTCGGCGGTTTACTTCTCGGTTGCGGCTTCACATTTTTCCGACGTTCGGCTCGTCGGTGTTGCCGGAAACGATTTCCCGAAAGAAACCGTCGCGCTTCTGAAAAAACACCGCGTCGATCTGGAAGGATTGGAAATCGCCGACGGAAAAACCTTCCGGTGGGGCGGAAAATATTATTCCGACGTCAATAAACGCGACACGCTCTACACCGATTTAAACGTGTTTGCCTCGTTCGAGCCGAAGATTCCCGAAACCTACTGCCAGACGCCGTTCGTCTTCCTCGGAAACATTCAGCCTGCGCTTCAGGCAGATGTTTTGAATAAAATACAAAAACCGAAATTTGTCGCATTGGACACCATGAATCTTTGGATTCACACAACCCGCGACGATCTGATGAAAGTCATTCGCCGCGTCGATCTGTTATTCATCAACGACACCGAACTCGCCGAACTGACCGGCGAAAACAATCCTTATTCAGGCTTGCGGAAACTCCACGAACTCGGTTTGACCTACATCGTTTTGAAAAAAGGCGAACACGGCGCGATGATCAGCAACGGAAGATCACTTTTCTTTTCACCGGCTTTTCCTGTCTTTCAGCCGACCGATCCAACCGGCGCGGGCGATTCGTTCGCCGGCGGCTTCATGGGATTTCTGACCGCTAACGGCGGCGCCAACTGGCGCGTTCTGAAAAAAGCGCTTATCTACGGCTCTGTGATGGGTTCACTCTGCGTCGAGCAGTTTAGTGTCGATGGACTCCTGAACCTCCGGCACGAGGCGATTCAGGCGCGATTCGATTACCTCCGAAAACTTGTAACCTTGTAAACCGATGATCCGACCGATATTCTGGGAAGACGAACGACTCTACATTATCGACCAAACGCTGTTGCCGATCGAATATCGCGTCGTCGAAATCCACGATCATTTCGAAATGGCAGACGCCATCCGGCGATTGGCTATCCGCGGCGCGCCTGCGATCGGAATTGCCAGCGCTTACGGACTCATTCTTGGACTTCGTCCACTCATTTATTCGTCGAATAAATCCTTCTTCTTCTCATTAAATCAAATTTCCGAATTGTTACTGGACACACGACCGACCGCCGTCAACATTCGCTGGGCGTTGAAACGCATGAAAGACCACGCATTGTCGATCCGGAATCAACCGTTACCGGAATTATGGCGCTCTCTGCTTCATGAAGCGCGGAAAATTCAGGACGAAGACATCGCCAATTGCCATAAAATCGCCAAATACGGCGCCGAACTTCTGCCGGAAGACGCAACCGTCCTGACGCACTGCAACGCGGGCGGTTTGGCGACCGGCGGCTTTGGAACCGCACTGGGAATCATCATTCACGGATTTCAAATAGGAAAAATACTGCACGTTTTTGTCGATGAAACACGTCCTCTGCTTCAGGGCGCCCGGCTCACCGCGTGGGAATTGACGGAGGAAAACGTTCCATTCACGTTGATCACCGACAACATGGCGGCATCGATCATGAAAACGAAGAAGATCGACGCCATCATCGTCGGCGCCGACCGGATCGCCGCCAATTACGATACGGCAAACAAGATCGGCACGCTCAGTCTCGCGATCTCAGCGAAGTATTTTAAAATTCCTTTCTATGTCGCCGCACCGTTTTCGACTTTTGACGACAAAATTGCCGACGGCAGTTCCATCGTTGTCGAAGAACGCAACGGCGACGAAGTGCGTAATGTCTTTGGGCATCGAGTTGTCCCCGATTCTTATCCGGCGATTTCGCCCGCCTTCGATGTCACGCCGCACGAACTCATTACCGCGGTCGTCACGGAGAGAGGCGTCTTTCGACCGGCGAAAAGTAAGTAGGTTGATTCAGTAGAATAGGTTGGATTCGGTTGATTGTGGTAAGTATTCTGTTCCGTCAGGTTCTCAAACCTGACGGATTCAAGGGTGCTGTGCCGGACAGCGCTCTGCGTCAGATTTGAGAATCTGACACAACGGAGAATTTTGTCTTAAACTACTTCCATAATCTTAGAATATAATTTAGGTCGAGCGTTTTGACGTAATCTGGGTTAATGGAACATTTTAGCTGCTAAATATTTTTTAATTCGCTGATTTATACCAAGTTACCGGAAAAATATTTTTAAGGAAAAATAATATGGCAAAAAAAATGTCCGTTTTGTGGTCACCAAAGAGTAAAAAAATGCGGTAAAAATAGCACTGGAAAACAACGATATTACTGTTTGGATTGCCATAAATATTTTCAACGTCATAAATCCAAAAAGACCATCCCGACCAGTCGGGATCAAATCTGGCACAAATATGTATGGGAACGACAGACCTTATCAGATCTGACATGTGAGTATAATCGCAGTAATAAATGGCTCAGGAAGCAGATATTCGGAATAAAAGTAAGACGCCCTAAGATCAACCCTTGCACAGTCGTAGTTGAAGCAGATAAGACCTTTTTCAACAGGCGTGAAGGTCTCTGCCTATTTCACGCTCCCGCTTTAAAAAGAACCATTGCTTATGCCTTCATTGAAACCGAAACAGCCTCCATTTACAGGCGTTTGAGAGAAACGATTCAAGGTTTTGGATTTACTCTGTTGGCAGCTGTCGTCGACGGCAGAAAGGGTATCAAGGAAGTGTTTGATGATGTTCCTGTTCAGATGTGTCAATTTCACCAATTGATGATACTTAGACGGTATTTGACGATGAATCCGCGTTTAGAAGCCGGGAGGGAATTAAGAGAAATAAGCAGGGATTTGTGTAAAGTTGAGCGATTAGAATTTGAACAACGTTTCATAAAGTGGAATGAAAAATGGGATGATTTTTTGAAAGAAAAAACCGTTATCGAAGATGTTAAGTGGCATTATACTCATAAACGTTTGCGATCAGCCAGACGTAGTCTAATGACCAATTTACCTTACCTTTTTTCGTACCAGGATTATCCGGAACTTTCCATTCCTAACACAATAAATTATGCCGAAAGTTTTAATGCCCGACTTAAAGAATTGCTCAGAGTCCACCGCGGTTTTAGTAGACCGTTAAAACGTAAGATTATAAGTGAAATTTTGGCGATTTAGCAGCTAAAAAGTTCCATTAACCCCCAAATTTATAGAGTGAGATTTATCGAATATTTTCTCGCAAACCGTCGAGGAATTTCTTCATCTCTTCGTAATCTCGTCCGCGGATGATGTGCGTCAGATAGGCGAGTTGCGAATTGATCCGCTCGATCTGTTTGAGCGTCTTGGGATTGAACAGCACTTCCGATAGCAGAAAATCATCCTCGGAAAGCAGACCGCGCGCGATGTCCATGTGCTTTTTAAAAGTCGTTCCCGGCGCCTTCTGATTCTTCAAACACGCGGCAAAGACCAACGACGACGAGAACGGCGTTCCCAGCGAATAAGCAGTCGTCTCGTCATGTTCTTCAAATGAATATTCGAAAATGTTCAGTTTGAGATTTTGGTAGAAATTCCGGAAGAAGGCTTTCCCGTCTTCATCCGACTCGCTGATGATAATAGCGTTTTCGTTGCGCAAATCACGAATATTTGCGAATGTCGGGCCGAACATCGGATGCGTGGAGACAAATCGTCTGCCGGATCGTTGGTAATATTGATAAATGCCGTTTTTTACCGACGTGATGTCCGAGAGCATGCAATTCGCCGGAAGAAACGGAAGCGCGGCGTCAAACGCCTCGATTGTATTTTTCAGCGTCACCGCATTGATAAGCAGTTCCGGCTGAAACGCCTCGATTTCCGACAATTCCAGAAACCGGGTGACATTGATAAAATATTTCAATTTTTTCGGATCGGTATCGAAAACCGCAACGTCATGATCGTGACAGAATTCCTCGACCAACCATGCGCCCATGCGACCGGCGCCCATAATGACAATTCTCATGCAATTTTCCTTTCTTTGTAACACCCGATCAACCGCAGACTGCCGGTCATCTCGCCGACTTTTTTCAGCGCCGCTTCTACTTTCTCGTCATGTTCCGAGCCGACGAAATCCAGAAAGAACGAATACTCGCCCAACTGTCCGGGAATGGATTCGATTCGCGTCAGATTGATGCCCGCTTTGGCAAAAATCTCGAGAACGTTAAACAGCGTTCCCGCCTTGTGTTCAGTTGAAAAAATGATACTGCACTTTTCGCCCTCTCCGTCGAATTTCTCGCGGGAAAGAATGAGAAAACGCGTACGGTTCGTGCTGAGGTCTTCAACACTTTCCTTGATGATCTCGAGGTTGTAAAGTTCTGCCGCGAGTTTACTGGCAATGACCGCATAGCCTTTCAGATTTTTTTCAGCCAGCATGCGCGCCGCGCCGGCTGTGTCGTAATACGAAATCGGTTCGAGTTTATTCCTCGCGAGAAAATGTTTGCACTGCGAAAGCGCCTGCGAATGCGAATAGACGCTCCTAATTTCCCGGTGATCGGCTCCGGGAACGATCATCAGGCAATGCGAAACCGGCATTTCGATCGCGCCGACGACGAACAGATCGGTCTGCAGAAGAAGATCGTTGACAGGACCGACGACTCCGCCCAGCGTATTTTCAACCGGAACGATCCCAAAATCATACCAGCCGGATGCTACGCCATCAAATACATCTGTAAATTCCTTGCAGGGAATTCCGACATATTTTTCATTCCAAAAAAGTGCCGCCAACTCACTGTACGCACCATGTTCGCCCTGAAATCCGATGAGTTTGTGATCGATTTTCTGTAAACGCTTGCTCTCGCCAATGATCTCGGAAAAGATTTGCTTCAGCAACTCTACCTGAAAAAGATGCTTGGTGCGGTTGGAAATTTTATCCAATATTTCCTTCTCGCGCTGTGGATCTTCGATTTCAGTTTTGAAGCGTTTGGCGAGGATCGCCATTTCCATTCGATCGTTCAAATTCTGGATGATTTTCCCGTCGAGGATATCGATCTGTTTTCTGATTTCCTTTAATTCCATCTCTACTCCAATCGTCTTGCTATTTTCTGTTCCAACAAAAAGAGGTCGGTCAAAACGATCGCCGCGGCGGCTTCGATAATGACCGGCATTCTGAGCGCAATACAGGCGTCATGCCGTCCCGAAATCGACAAATCCACCATTTCGCCGGTTGCAAAATTCAGCGTGCGTTGGGATTTGGAAATGCTCGATGTCGGCTTGACCGCCACCCGAAAAATGATGTCGTTTCCGTTCGTGATGCCGCCGTTGATTCCGCCTGCATAATTGGTCGATGTCGTTCCGTTTTTGTCGATAAACGGATCATTGTGCGCCGATCCGCACATGTTGGCGGCTTGAAATCCTGAACCGAATTCGATCGCTTTGATCCCGGGAATCGAAAAGACGATGTGCGAAATGAGCGATTCCACCGAATCAAAAAACGGCTCGCCCAATCTAATTGGAACGCCTTGAATCCGGCACTCTATCAATCCGCCGACCGAATCGCCGTCCACTCTCACTTTTTCAATAATTTCTTCAAAATCCGTCTCACCACCAATCTCTAAAATTTGTGCGTTAATCGTTGTCGGCAAAATCAGTTTCTTCGCGATGGCGCCCGCGGCGACAAGTCCCAATGTCAGTCGTCCGGAAAAATGTCCTCCGCCGCGAACATCGTTGAATCCGCCGAATTTCCAGTCTGCCGTGAAATCGGCATGTCCGGGACGGGGAATCTCGCGAAACGCCTGATAACTTTCCGGGTGAACATCCTGATTTTTAAAAACAATGGTAATCGGACTGCCGGTCGTGCGGCCGTTCAGAACGCCGCTGGTTATTTCCGGAAAATCGGATTCAGCGCGTGCCGTCGTCCCAACACCGCCGCTTTTTCGGCGGCTGATTTCCAACATCAAATCGTTTTCCGTGATGCGTAAACCCGCCGGACAGCCGTCGATAATCACGCCGACTCCCGCGCCGTGCGATTCCCCAAAAACCTGAATTCTAAAAAGCCGACCAAAACTATTCATCGATCTGTCCTCCGATGGATTTTAAATCTTCAAAAAAAGCCGGATAAGATTTTGCAACGCATTCTGCCGCCTCAACCGTCACTGTTGATTCCGCCGTCAAACCGGCAATCGCCGCCGACATCGCGATCCGGTGATCGCCGTGCGAAAAAACGCGACCGCCGGCAATTTTTCCGCCTGAAATGATCATTTCGTCTTTCTGAATCGTGACCGAAACACCGAGCGAACCGAACACACTTTTCAGCGCCTCCGCGCGATCGCTCTCTTTATGTATCAACCGGCTCACGCCGTGAATGACCGAGCATCCGTCGCAATTCGCCGCCAACGCAACCAGCGGTGGAAAAAGATCGGGACAGTCCGTCGCGTCGAATTCAAATGCCGCAAGCCGATTTTTCCGAACCGTCACGGAATTTTCACCAAATTTTATTTTTGCGCCAACCGACCGCAGAACGTCGATAATCATACGATCCGGTTGTTTGGAAACGCTGGAAATGCCTTCGACTGTCACCGAACCGGCGATCGCGCCCGCAACCAGCAAAAACGCGGCTCCGCTCCAGTCGCCCTCGACAAAATAATCGCACGCCCGATAGCGCTGATTTCCCGGAATTAAAAACCGATCTTCACGTCGGTTGACATCTATTTGAAAAGCACGAAGAACTTCCAGCGTCAGATCGATGTAGGCCTTACTTTTCAGATTTGTCACATGGATTTCGGAATCGTTCTGCGCCAACGGAAGCGCCATCAGCAAGCCGGTTAAAAATTGCGAACTGAGCGAACCATCGACTTCGGTTTTACCGCCGCGAATTGGTCCGCGAATCCGAACCGGCAAATAGCCATTTTCAGTTGAGCAAAACGCACCCAAATCCGCAAGCGGCGATTCCATATTTGGTAACGGACGCCGTTTGAGTGAATCTTCGCCGGTCAACGTCAATTCGTCCGATTCTAACGCGCAGATCGGCGTGAACATTCTGAGGCAAAGTCCCGACTCGCCGCAATTCAGCGTTTTTTCTATCGGAGAAATTCCACCGCGAATTGTTAGACGGTCGGCCGATTGAGCTACAGACGCGCCCAATCCGCGAATGACAGACAACGCCGCCAGCGAATCCGCGCAAAACGTCGGATTGCGCAAAGTCGTCTCGCCGTCGGTCAGCAAGGCCGCGGCGATGGCTCTCTGCATCAGACTTTTCGATGCAGGCGCGCGCAGTTTTCCATTAATGACTGAATGTCGAACCGACTTCTTCATAAATCATTTCCGCCGTTTTTTGGAACGAACGATGGTCGTTAATCACGACGAGATCGGCGCACCCGGCGTACCATTCTTTTCGCATTTGAAATATTTTTTCCGCTTCGGCCGTCGCATCCGGCACGTTCAGCGACAAGAGCGGACGGCTCGTCAAATCGATTCTCGATAGCGCGGTTTCAACCGGCGCATAAATCCAGACGGCCAGACAATTATCGGCAAGTTGACTACGATTTTCCGGGCTGAGAACGACACCGCCGCCGCAGGAAATGACCGAGTGCTTTTTCCGGACGACCGATTGAATCGTCTTTTGCTCGATTTTCCGAAAAGCGGACTCGCCGAGTTCTGAGAAAATCTGCGGAATGGATTTGCCGGTTTTCGACACGACTTCTTCGTCGGTGTCAACATATTCCCACTCCAGTAATTTTGCCAGAGCCGTTCCGACCGCGCTTTTACCGGCGCCCATAAATCCGATAAGCGCAATATTTTTCACAGAAAATGTAGAATCGTCGATTTTCGGTAATTCGATTGCCCGTTGCGAACCGGTAAAATGGCGATAAGCGGGAATTGCCTGATACATCAACCAGGTTTCACCGCCGATAAAAGTCGCGCCGCGTTTCCCGGCTTTGTTTTTTAAAATTTCCGAATGATAGTTCGCATCAAACAAAACCTGATCCGGATTCAGCCACTCGTCGGCTATGACGTCAATTCCGGTAGGAAGCGTCGAGACGATGATTTTCGCATTTTTCACTAAATCCACAAGATTTTCCATCGGTGCAAATTGACAGCCGAAAGATTTTGCGATTTCCTCCGCCTTTTCGACGGAACGATTGACCAGCGTAACATTCGCGCCGGATTTCACAAGTCCGAAAGTCGCGGCTCGACCCGCTCCGCCCGCTCCGATCACGATGGCAGAAATTCCCGACAATTCGATTTCCTGAGACCGCAAAGCGCCGGTCACGCCGTCGATGTCGGTGTTGAAACCGACCAATTTTCCGTCTCTCCGAACAACGGTATTCACCGCGTCCATTTTCCGGGCCGGTTCGGAAACCTCGTTCAGATAACGTAAAACGCTTTTTTTAAATGGCGCGGTGACGTTGTAACCGGAAATTCCAAGATCGTCCATGACCGAAATTGCTTCCGAAATTTTCCGGACCGCTAATCGCGTGTAGATCGATTCGCGGTTTTCCGATCGAAATAACTGCCGATAAATTTGCGGACTGCGACTATGCAAAACCGGATGTCCGACGATGGCGTAGATCGGTCTTTTAGACACCGGCGATTTTCTCCATGATCGCGAGCATCTGCTTTTTTTCAAATTGTCCTTCGGCCGTCTCTTTTCCGACCGCTTTGGCGACATAGATGAACGGAGCGCCGAGAAACACTGCCGCTATCCGGGTAAACGCCCCGATCGAGCCCATCGCAAAGGCAATGATCGGATTCGCTCTTTGGTACAACGCCAAAATTCTGGCACAATCGGCTTTGTTCTGAGCGCGGCAGACGATTTTCGCAACATCGGCGCCCGACGAAAAACACCAATCTACGATTTGATCCAGTTCGGCGGAACTCGGCGTTTTTTCAAAATGATGATAAGAAACGATGACCCGCGTTCCGTTTTCGCGTGCCGTCTTGACGACTTCGCTGACAAAATCTTCCGGAGAATCGACCTCGACATCGACGAATGCGGCGCCTGACCGAATCGCCTCGATTAAAAATGCTTTCCGCTGTTCATCGGTGTAAACTCCAAACCGACAGGTGGCGATGAGTTTGCACCGAATAGAAAAAATGCGACGGATATCATCAAGTCGAAGATTTTCAATGGCGTCGAGACGAATCTCGGCAAATTCTTCGTCCTTCAGACTTTTGGCAACAAGGTCGGGCGTCTGCTCGGCAATGCTAACGCAGATCATCGAGAAATTCCTCCAATTCAGCCAATCTCACAGGTTCAGTTCGGGCTTCGCCAATGTCATGCAAAAAGACAAAATGCAGGTTTTCGTTCTCGCGTTTTTTGTCTTTTCGCATCGCCTGAACAATGGCGTCTCTTTGTAACGAGATGTCAGTCGGTAAACCGATCTTTGTCAGGAGATTTTTTAACCGCGTCGATTGTTCCGGCTGAAGATAGCGGCGCTTTGCTGACAAGTCAGCCGCCAAACACATGCCGATACTGACCGATTCGCCGTGCGTCAGCCCCGCAACTTTTTCGATCGCATGACCAAATGTATGACCGAAATTAAGCAGACGGCGCTGACCAGATTCTTTCTCGTCGTGAGTGACAATTTCCGTCTTGATCCGGACACAATCGGCGACGATTTTTTCCATCACATCGGAATCGAGCGACAAGGCTTTTTCGAGATTTTTTTCCAAAAATGCAAACAAACCGGCGTCGCGGATCGCCGCCGTCTTGACGATCTCGGCAAAACCGCTTTTCACTTCCTCCACCGATAAAGTTCGCAACATTTCCAAATCGCAAATGACGAATCGCGGCTGGCGAATTGTCCCGACGAGGTTTTTGTATCCGGAAAAATTGACGCCGTTCTTGCCGCCGATTGCCGCGTCAACCTGCGCCAAAACCGTTGAAGCAACAAATCCGTAATCGATGCCGCGCAGAAAAGTCGAGCCGACAAAACCGGTCACGTCGGTCACGATTCCGCCGCCGATTCCAAGTAAATAAGTTGAACGATCCGCCTCCAAATCAATCAATTCACGATAAACACGGTTGACCGTCTCTAAATTTTTATTCGCCTCGCCGGTTTCGATCTCGATGACCGAAAAATCCGGAAATTGTCCGCGATAAAACGAAGCGACGCGTCGATCGGTCAGAATGATCGTCCGCTTTGCCGGGAGATAATTCCGGACATTTTTCAAAGACTCCGCGATGAAGATTTCGCAGGAACCGCCGGTCGTTTTAAGCGTCAGTCGTTTCATCTTTTTTCAAGTTAAAGTTCGGCCATACAGTTTCGCACTTTTTTCACTTTCGTCATCAGCGATTGAAACATCTCCGGTGTCAACTGCTGGTCTTTGTCGCTCAGCGCTTCGGCGGGATTGAAATGTACTTCGATGACGAGGCCGTCCACGCCGGCCGCAACCGCCGCAAGACTCATAGGTTCAATCAGGCTGAGTTTGCCGGTTCCGTGCGACGGATCGACAAAAATCGGCAGGTGCGTCGTCTCTTTGACGGACGGAACGATGCTGAGATCGAGCGTGTTTCGCGTATAGGTTTCAAACGTCCGGATGCCGCGTTCGCAGAGAATGACGTTCGGATTTCCTTCGGATAAAATATATTCGGCACAGTTCAACCATTCCTCGAGCGTCGAATACATCCCGCGTTTCAAAAGCACCGGTTTGTTGGATTTGCCGACTTCCTTCAGAAGCGAGAAATTCTGCATGTTGCGCGCGCCGATCTGGAGAACATCGATATATTCGCATATCCAGGAAACGTCCCGCGAATCGAGCACTTCGGTCACAACGGGCAGACCGGTTTCCTTTTTCGCTTTTTCTAAAATTTTCAACCCTTTCAGCCCAAGTCCCTGAAAAGCGTACGGAGATGTTCGCGGTTTGAATGCGCCGCCCCGTAACATATTTCCGCCTGCCGCTTTGACCGCCAGCGCCGTTTTGATCGTCTGCATTTCGCTTTCGACCGCGCACGGCCCGGCGATGACGACAAAATCTTCTCCGATTCGAATATCTCCGACCGGAATGATGGTTTTTCGATGCGTTTCGCTTAACGCCGTTAATTTTAAATTTTTCATCCTGTAAAATTAATCTCCCTGAATGCCGACACCCGCAGAGTCCGACGATTTATCGTCCTATACTTTGCTTTGTCAACAATTCTTCCCAATACCTATAAATCGAAATGAAAATGAACTACCAAAACCCGATTGGGAATTTAAGTGCGAAGTCCAATAATTGCAACGCCCTTTAAATATCTTCTCCGATCGGCGATCGAGTGTCAGTTTTTTAGTTCGGAGAATATTTAAGAAGAACGATTTTTCCATCCATAATAGAAGCGACGACTTCGGTTCGGCTTAACGGAATGACATTATTGACCAAACCGAAACCGATCCGACATTTCCAAAGAACAGCGCCCGTTTTAGCATCCATCGCATAGACAAATCCGTCCTTCGTTCCAAAAAACAGCGTCCCGTCTTTCTCGACCGGCAGAGATGGATCGATGTCATAGCCGTATGTTCCGGAAGTCGCCCATTTAATCTTCATCGTTGGAGAACCGCCCTCGATTGCGAAAACCGAGTCCTGAATCGTTCGCGCAAAAACCGTTGCGCCGTCTTCGGAAATCCCAACGTTTTCACGAACCTGAAACCGTTTTGAGCGCCAAATCGTCTTTCCGGTTTTCGCTTCGATGCATGATAAAAAACGATCCGGCGCCGCGATGTAAACTTTATCGCCGGAAGCGACCGGAATACATGCCGCAGGCGAATACAAGACGCCCGGACGACCATCTTGCCACTTCCATTCGAGTTTGCCGGTTTGCGAATTCAGGGCGTAGAGACAACCGTCCCACGCTCCAAAAATCACTCGCTCTTCATGAACGAGCGGCTGTGTCTCGACAAAACCAACGACGTCCGAAAATTTCCACTTGATTTCCCCGGTTTTCAGATCGATTGCCCGAAAAATACCATCGCTCGATCCGATATAAACAACATCCTGAAAAATGACCGGAACAGCCACAGCCGGTGCGTTTGTGCGAACTTTCCAATTCAATTTTCCGGTCGATGTGTTCAGACAATAAATCGACGAGTCCGTCGAACCGACGACCGTTATATTTCCAGAAACGGCGGCGGAAGAAAAAACGGGATCGCCGGTCTGGAACCGCCAGACTTCCTTACCGGTTTTCAGCGAAATCGCTCGAACAACTCCGTCGCCAGAGCCGATAATCACTTTTCCATCTGCGACTGTCGGAGATGATGCCAACGTGTACTTTGTGTCGAACTCCCAAATCTTCCGGACATTCAGACTACTGCTGTCCGGTGAAGAGTAAAGTCTGCAAGACCGCCGATCATTGGTTTCGGTTTTTTGATTTTTCAGTAAAATTCTCCCCCACACTTCCGATGTTCGGATTCCGGGCGTCCGTTCGCAGAAAGTCATCGAATCCGGATACGCGTTTACTATCGTGAAACCGCCAATTTCCTGGTTTCCACGCAGGTTTGAACGGCTCATCACGCCGGGAATTCCTTCATATTCGGTGATTCGATTCGAATGTCCGTGACCATGCAAAATTGCCTGAACGTTATTGGCTTTTGCCAAATCGGCCACTTCGAACCAATTGCTGACGGAATTATCCAGCGGATAGTGCATGATAAAAATCGTCTTTAGGTTTGATTTTTTATGTTTTTTTAGCGTTTTCTCAATCCACCGAACGTCTTCCGGGGAAACGTATCCGTCGCCCATCCGCATCAGCGGTCCCTGATGGAAACCGAGAAATTGAAAACCTTTATACTCAAACCAAAACTCGTCGTCGCCCCACAATTTTCGGAATTTAGTTCCGCCTGAAGACGACCATTTGAGTTCATGGTTGCCCGGAATGATGTGATATGGTTTGATCAGTTTATCCAGAATCGCTTTGGCTGTATCCAGATTTCCGTTGACGTCCATTTCAGTAACATCGCCGGAGATGATTGTAAAATCGATTCCCTCAAGAGAATTGATGTCCGAAACCGATCTCCGTAAGTCAACCGCCGCCGACTCCGAACCAACGTGCGTGTCCGAAAGCCATGCAAATCGAAACAACGGTTCGGTAGAAAACGCCTCCGATATGAAAACTGACAGAAAAAGTAAATAAATCACACAACGACGATACTTCATTCCACACCTTCCTGATTCTGACTTAGCCAATAAGCGTAAGTAATTTGAACGATTCGACTGGAATTTCCAATATTGACCCTAATAACTATAAATGAAAAATCCCGTCTGTGCGGGATTTTTTGTAGCGGGGAGAGGATTTCCGCCTGTGGCGGATAAACTCCCCCCTGACCTTTGGGTCGGAGCGAAGCGGAGATTCGCCGTGGTGAACCGGAGCGAAGCGGAGATTCGCCTTGGTGAATTATGAGCCCAACTTACTCACCATCTCCTGAATCCATTTCCTACCAACGCCGGTTTTAAGCCACCTTTCCCGTCTGACCGCTTCAGTTCGCGTCTCGTGGTTTTCCTGATAAAGCAACACCCAATTATTTCCACGCTTCGTCCAGCGTGAATGCGCGGAATTGTGCTCTTTCAGACGACGATTGAAGTCGTTCGTCTGACCGATATAAATGTATCCTTCCTCGCTCCGTATGATGTAAACCGTTACCATAAATCAAAAATCCCGCACAGACGGGATTTTTTGTAGCGGGGAGAGGATTTCCGCCTGTGGCGGATAAACTCCCCCTGACCTTTGGGTCGGAGCGAAGCGGAGATTCGCCGTGGTGAA
>Ga0265296_1000443_pt1 | contig 64927 bp, 78 predicted proteins | sample MunlanPumphouse1_FD_189073 | JGI IMG/M metagenome (GOLD analysis project Ga0265296, IMG submission 189073) | Groundwater microbial communities from a municipal landfill in Southern Ontario, Canada - Pumphouse #1 | ecosystem: Environmental > Aquatic > Deep subsurface > Groundwater | place...
AATTAAGTTTAAATTTTTACTTGAAAAAGCCCAAGAAATGAAGTGCGACTATCTTGCCACCGGGCATTATGCGCAGGCCGAAGGCGGAAAATTATTAAGGGCGAAAGACCTCAACAAAGACCAAACATATTTTCTGTGGGGCGTTAAGTTAACCCCTCAACAATGGAGCAAAATTTTGTTTCCTATTGGTGAAATAGAAAGCAAGCAAAAAGTGAGAGAAATAGCTAAAAAGTTTAATTTGCCAACTTATCAAACGCCATCTTCAAGCGATGCTTGTTTTCTGGGTAGCCTTGATTTTAATTCGTTTTTACAGGAAAAACTTGGCAAGAAAAAAGGCAAAATAATTGATAAACAAGGCAATATATTGGGCGAACACGAGGGCTTATGGTTTTATACTATTGGCCAGCGAAAAGGCATTGAGATTCCTATAAAAAAGGGAAGGGCAGCCCTTCCCTGGTTTGTGGTTGAAAAAGATGTAAAAAAGAATAACTTAATTGTTAGCCAAGATGAAAAAGATTTATTAAAAAAAGAATTAATTGCCCAAGAAGTTAATTGGGCTTCTGGAATTGAACCGACGTTGCCTTTGAAGGTCTTGGCTAAGGTTAGATATGGTTCTTTGCCATCAAGAGCAATTATAAAAGAAAAAATTGGGCCAAAAAAATACAAAATTGTTTTTACCAAACCCCAGCGAGCCATCACCCTTGGCCAGTCAATCGTATTTTATAAAGACAGCGAGCTTTTAGGCGGTGGAATAATTGAATAACTTATGTTAAAATGACTAAATATTATGATTCAGGATTTATTAAAGCCGTCAGGCAAAGTAATTTTATTGGGCAATGAGGCAGTTATCAGGGGAGCATTGGAAGTTGGGTTGCAGTTTGTGGCAACCTATCCGGGCACGCCGGCCTCGGAAATTGGCAATACTTTTTATAAAGTAGCTAAAGATGCCAATGTATATTTTGAATTCTCCGTTAACGAAAAAGTGGCAATGGAAGCAGTAATTGGCGCTTCATTTTCTGGGCTTAAATGTTTAGTGGCAATGAAAAATTTTGGTTTAAATGTGGCATCAGATAGCTTGTTGCCATTTTTATACACGGGCAGCAAGGGGCCAACTGTTATTTTAGTGGCGGATGACCCTTCGTGCCATTCTTCAGCCCAATCCGAGGAAAACTCCAGAGGATTCAGTTATTTGGGCCATATCCCAACCTTGGAGCCATCTGATAGCCAAGAGTGCAAGGATTTTACAAAGTTGGCCTTTCAATTGTCTGCTAAATTTAAAACTCCAGTAATGGTTCGTTTAACCACAAGAGTGGCCCACCAAAAAATGCCGGTTATTTTGGGAACGTTGCCAAAATCAAAAACACTTTTGGGTAAGTTTGTGAGAAATCAAAAACGCTTTGTAACAATGCCACCAAGAGTGCTTGAAATGCACCAAGAGCTTTTGGAAAAAACAAATGAAATTGCCAAGTTTGCTGATAAATCTTTAATAAATCGGGTTGTTGGCATTTTGGGAAAAGAAAAAGCGGGGGTAATAACTTCTGGAGTGGCATTCTTGCACGCAATGGAAGCAATGGAAATGATTGGGGTGAGAGTGCCAATTTTAAAGCTTGGATTTTTTTATCCTCTGCCAGAAGAAAAAATTAAAAAATTTATCAAGCCATTAAAAAGGGTTTTAATAGCTGAAGAGCTTGACCCTTATTTGGAAAAAGAAATTGAGCGGATTGCTAAAACTGTTAACCCTAAGCTGCAAATTTTCGGCAAAAATGTTTTACCAGAAGTTGGCGAGTTAAATCCAGATAACACTGCGATTGGTGTAGCAAAATTATTTGGCAAAACTTATAATCCAAAAGTTATCCAGCCAGCAAAAAAATTAAAGCATTTGCCAAGATTTTGCACTGGCTGGCCAACTTGCCCCTATTGGAAGCTTTACGCTGCTGTTAAGCAAGCCGCCCCCGAAGGTACAGTATTTGGGGGCGATATTGGCTGTTATATGATTGCTGCTTTGCCGCCGCACAGCTTGTATGACTTTTTATTTTCAATGGGTTCTGGCGTGGGAATTGGCCATGGAGTAAAAAAAGCCACTAAACAAAAAGTAATCGCTTTTATTGGAGATGGCACTTTTTTGCATTCAGGCATTCCTGGCTTAATGAATTCTGTTTACAATAAATCCGGCTTATTATTAATTATTTTAGACAACAGCATAACCGCTATGACAGGCCATCAAGTTAATCCATCAATGGGCAAAGATAGTTCTGGGGCAGAAATAGCTCCTGTGAAAATTGAAAATATTGTCAAGGCCTTAAATGTAAAAAGAATAGCCATTATTGACCAGGAAGAAAACTATAATCAATTAGTGGCAACTATTAAAGAGTTTGTTAATTCAGGGGAAACTTCAGTTATTATTGCCAGGAGAATTTGCGGGCTATTGGCTAAAAAGCAAGAAAAAGCAAAAAAAGCTTAAACTTATGCAAAAAGTATTTAACATTGTTATAACAGGGGTTGGCGGGCAGGGGTTGATAACGCTTTTAGATGTTGTATCTAGGGCGGCTTTTAATAAAGGGCTTGATGTTAAAACTTCAGAGCTTCACGGGCTTTCTCAAAGAGGAGGGTCTGTCAGTGTTCACATAAGATTTAGTGAAAAGGTCTGCCCCGAGCGGAGCCGAGGGGTTTGGTCGCCAATGGTGCCAAAAGCACAGGCAAATTTGGTTTTGGCTTTGGAGTTTCAAGAGGCCTTGAGCGGGCTTGAATTTGCCAATAAAAATACTGTTTTTATTGTTAATAACTATCAAACCCCCACTTTAGCTGAAAGCGCTTCTTTAAAACAAGTTGAAGATAATATTAAGATAGCCACTGATAAAATATTTACAATGCCGTTTTCTGCAATTTGTGAAAAAGAACTTGATAGCCAGGTGATAGTTGGAATGGCTATGCTTGGGTTTGCTATTTTAAAAGAAGCCTTGCCTTTGACTAAAGAAGAAATTATTGGAGCAATAAAAGAAACAATGCCAGAAAAATTTTGGGAATTGAATTTAAAGGCTCTTGAGTTAGTTAAAGATTAATATGTTAGTAGTAATTCACTATGGTGAAGTCGCCTTAAAAGGCGACAATAGAAAATTTTTTGAAGAAAAGTTAGTTGAGAATATAAAAAAATCCTTGCAAGCTAACGGGATTGTTTTTAGTTATGTACAGCGTATTTCTGGCCGGATTTTAGTTGAGTTACGGGGGACGATCCCCGGGGAGCCCTACGGGGGATCGTCCCCCGTGATCCCTGTGATCCCCGTGGCCATGGCTTTGCAGAAAGTTTTTGGCATAACTTATTTTGTTTTTGCGAAAGAGGTCCAACAAAACATTGAAAATATCAAAAACAAAGCAATTGAAATTTTAAAAAATGAAAATTTTAATAGCTTTAAAGTGGAAACAAAAAGGGGCAATAAAAATTTTGTTTTAACTAGCCAGCAAATAAACGAGCAAGTAGGGGAGGCGGTCATGGAGGGGTTAGTTAAAGAAGTTGATTTGCATAATCCAGATATTATTTTGTATATAGAAATTACCGAAAAATATGCATTTCTTTACACTAAAAAAATAGCTGGGCCGGGCGGACTGCCCTTGGGGGTTAGCGGTAAAGCGATTTCCTTGATTTCTGGCGGGATTGACTCTCCAGTGGCAAGTTATTTAATGATGAAAAGAGGAGTTGAAAATATATTTGTCCATTTTTATTCTAATCAACATGGCTATGAGCAATCCCTTGAAAAAGTGAGGGATATTTTGCGAGTTTTAAAAAAATACCAGGAAAAAATAAAAGTTTTCTTTGTGCCCTTTGGTGAAGTTCAAAAAGAAATTGTTTTAAAAACTAAAGCCGATTTTAGGGTGGTGCTTTACCGGAGAGTAATGTTTTTGGTGGCAAACGAAATTGCCAATCAAGAAAAAGCCAAGGCCTTAATAACTGGGGAAAGCGTGGGCCAAGTGGCCAGCCAAACTTTGGATAATATGCTGGCTATTGAGGAGGCAGTGAGTTTGCCGGTTTTACGGCCATTGGCAGGAATGGATAAAATAGAGATAATAGATATGGCTAAAAAAATTGGCACTTATGAAATTTCTATTTTGCCCCATTTGGATTGTTGTTCAATGTTTGTTCCAGAGCACCCAGCCACCAAAGCCAATTTAAAAGAAGTAAAAAAGCAGGAAAAAAAGTTAAAAATAAAAAAATTAATAAACTCGGCAATTAAAAATACAATAGTCGAAAACTTATAAGAATAAAAAATTTATGCAATACGAAGATTTAAAAAATAAAGTCGCCATTATTACTGGCGCTCGACAAGGGATGGGCAAAGCTCATGCTTTAAAATTGGCCCAACAGGGCTGTAAGGTGGTGGTAGCTGACATTTCGCAAGATGACTGCGGTAAGGTTGTTGATGAAATAAAAGCAATGGCTGGGGAAGCCATTGCGGTTAAGTGTGATATATCTAAGAAAGTTGAAGTAGACGCAATGGTAGAGAAAACAATAAAAGAATTTGGCAGGATTGATATTTTAGTGAATAACGCTGGCATTTGCCAATTTAGTTCGTTTTTGGATTTAACCGAAAATGATTGGGATAAAACTTTAGATATAAATTTGAAAGGTTATTTTTTATGTAGCCAAGCTGCATCTCGCGAAATGGTAAAGCAAAAAAAAGGTGTAATTGTAAATATTGCTTCTATTGCAATGGGCCAAATTGGCATGGGATTTCCTGGGATTGTTCATTATTGCGCCAGTAAAGGCGGGATTGTGGCAATGGCAGAAGCAATGGCTTTGGAACTGGCTCCTTTTGGCATTAGAATTAATTCTATAGCTCCCGGAGCCATTGATACGCCAATGATGGACTCCACAAAACAAAACCCAAAAGCGTTAGAAGGAATTTTGGCCAGCATACCTTTACACAAATTTGGCAAACCAGAGGATATTGCCAATGCCGTGGCATTTTTGGCTTCAGATGAATCGTCTTATATGACGGGTTCAGTTGTTGTGGTTGACGGCGGGTGGTTAGCTGGGTAAAAAGATTCAAGATTCAAGACTTATGAATAAAACAAAAAATAAAATTACAAAAGATACAATGTTAGTTGAGGTTATGGCACAAGAAAGCGGCAAAGAAGTTTTGGCAAAACATAAGGTTCCTTGCTTGATTTGCCCAATGGCGCAATATGAGATACATGATTTAACTGTTGGCGATGTTTGTAAAATGTATGGTGTTGACCTTAAAAAGCTTTTAGAGGATTTAAATAAAATCAACTCTTCTAAAAAGTAACTTGAAGAGTTGAATAAACTTATAGAGTCAGGCAATCCTATCGCGAGGAATTGAAAACCTGACTGGGGTTTTTTTCCGAGATATATTAACGATTACCATATCTTCTTTTGGGATGTCGGCAATCACAGTGACTTCGGCTTGCCTGTAAATATCAACCTCGATTTCCATAAAAGGGTCATCGAGGCATTTATATACGCCACTTTTTATTTTGATTTTTTGCCCTTCTTCATATTTCATGAGGGGCCTCCTTTAGGAAATGTGAGGGATGAAGTATTTGTTAATTAACACACCCTTTATTTAACATTTTATGGGCCGAAATACAAGTATAAAATATTACTTAATTGCAGTTTTAATTTTGGGCTTGGCTGATGTTTTTGTGTGGCAGTTTATTTGGGGGTTAAGCGGAAATTTAAAAGTGGTGTTTTTTGACATTGGCCAAGGGGACAGCGTTTTTATTGAAACTCCCCAAAAGCACCAAATTTTAATTGATGGTGGCCCAAGCAATAAAGTGGCAGAAAAACTGGGCAAGCAAATGCCATTTTGGGACAAAACAATTGACTTGGTAATTTTAACTCACCCGGATTATGACCATTTAAGAGGTCTTTTGGATGTTTTAGATAATTATAAAGTAGATAATATTATGTGGACAGGCGAGTTAAGCGAAGGCAAAACATTTGAAGCTTGGCAAGAAAAAATCAAAAAAGAAAGCGCTAAAATTATTTTGGCTAAAAAGGGAGTTTCAGCAAAAGTTGGCCTATCAGAGCTTAATATTTTATTTCCTGCTGAATTGCCAAAACAGGACTCAATAAATAACAATAAAAGCTCTATTATTGCAAAGCTTTCTTTTGGAAATACAAGATTTCTTTTTACTGGGGACGCTGACAAGCAAGCAGAGCAAGAAATTATTTTTAGCGGAGATAATTTAAAGGCCAATGTTTTAAAAGTGTCCCACCACGGAAGCAGAAGCGCTATAAGCCAGGAATTTTTAGCAAATGTTGGCCCCAGTTTAGCAGTTATTTCGGTTGGGGCAAATAATTCTTATGGCCACCCGCATCAAGAAGCGTTGAGTAATCTTTTAGAATTTGCTATAAAAGTAAAAAGAACAGACCAGATGGGGGATGTAAAAATTTTATCAAATGGTCAGAATTTAATTTATTAAAATATGCCAAGTTTAAATTTTCCATTATTTAAAACAAAAATTGAGGGCTTAAACAAAGTTTTTGATGTGGCTTCGCCCGAAGGCAGGGCTAAGTATTTTGAGGCAAAAGCCGGGCCTGAAATAAAAAAACTAAAAGATTATTTAGGAGAAAACAGCTTCATTGCTTATTTATTGGGCAAAAAAAATTCTGGCAAGGGCACTTATGCTAAAATGCTGGCTGAAGTTGTCGGCAATGATAAAATTATGCATTTATCGGTTGGAGATATGATAAGAGACATCGACGAAGTGATTGGCAATCCAGAGAAAAAAAAAGAGCTGGTAGTATTTTTGGAAAAAAATTATAGGGGCTATTTGCATTTAGATGAAATTATGAAATCTTTAGAGGAAAGGAGCACAAGAGTGCTTTTGCCTTCCGAGCTTATTTTGGCCTTAGTAAAAAAGAAAATAGCTGATATGCCAAAAAAAGCTATTTTTATTGATGGTTTTCCGCGAAGCATGGACCAAGTTTCATATTCATTATTTTTTAGGGATTTAATGGGATATAGGGACGACCCAGATGTTTTTGTAATGATTGATGTGCCAGAAAAGGTAATTGACGAGCGGATAAAACATAGGCTGATTTGCCCTTTATGCAAAACATCAAGAAATTTAAAGCTGTTAGCCACCACCAAGCCCGGTTATGACAAAACAACAGATAAGTTTTATTTAAATTGCGATAATCCAGAATGTGCCGGGGCGAGAATGGTTACAAAAGAGGGAGATGAGCTTGGCATTGAGCCAATTAAAGAGCGCTTAAAAACAGACGAAGAATTAATGAAGCAAGCAATGATTCTTTATGGCGTGCCAAAGATATTTTTGCGAAATTCTGTGCCAGTTGATAAAGCAACAGAGTTGCTTGATAATTATGAAATAACCCCAGAATATACTTACTTATTGCAAACAGATGGGGCCATAAAAATAGGGGAAAAACCATGGCAGGTAAATGATGATGAGGGGATTGAGTCATACAGCTTGATGCCTTCAGCCGTTGTTGTTTCTTTACTCAAACAGTTGGTTGAGGTTTTGGGTATTTAGTGATATAATGGGCTTGGCCTTGAAGTTTCCAGCTTAATTGAGGAACAAATATTTGTTTTGGGAGCTCATTTTTCACTTTGCCTTTGGGTGGAGCGATAGAGCACCCACTTGGATTAAAGTCCCAAATATATTACTGGAAATAACAAGGTCTTTTTTTAGGGCTCGGGCGAACAAACAGGGCAAGAATTTTCAGGAGACGCTCGGTCGCCCAGCGAGCGACCTCACTCCTGTCCTCGGCTCGTTCTCTCGCTTTGCTCGAACCTTGCCCGCTCGCCTGCGGATGCTCCTGAAAACTCTCGCCCTATTTGTTCGCTGCTATATTTGCAAAAAATATGATGCTTATTTTCTATATTTTACTGAGTACTTTTTTAGTAAGCTTGATTTCGTTTGTTGGCGCTTTGAGCTTATTTTTTAAAGATAAGTTTTTAAATAAAATCCTTTTAGTTTTAGTGGCTTTATCCGCCGGTGCTTTAATGGGAGGCGCTTTTTTGCATTTATTGCCCGAAGCCATTGAAACAGCTGGCATAGAAAATACTTTGAAAGTTTTTATTTTTGCTTTGCTGGGGTTTTGCTTGTTTTATATTTTAGAGGAATTTATAAAGTGGCATCATCATCATTCAACTAGCCATTCAAAAGATGAGTGTTGTAGTAAGGCAATAAAGCCGTTTTCCTATTTAATTTTATTTTCTGATGGGTTGCACAATTTTTTGGACGGTTTAATAATTGCTGGCAGTTTTGTTGTTTCCCCGGCTAGCGGTATTGCTACAACTTTGGCTGTGGCTTTGCACGAAATACCTCAAGAACTGGGAGATTTTGGAGTTCTAATTTATGGCGGGCTAACGAAAGGCAAGGCCTTGCTGTTTAATTTTTTGTCAGCTTTGCTGGCAGTGCTGGGAGGGTTGGTTGGATTTTTTTTGGCGCAAAAAATTGGGTTTGGCATTGTTTATCTTTTGCCGTTTGCGGCAGGTAATTTTATTTACATTGCTTGCTCGGATTTAATACCTGAAATTAAAAAGGACTTTGGCACAAGCAAAGCCATTGGCTATTTTTGCGTTTTTATTTTAGGCATCTTATTGATGCTGGCAATGAAACTTTTTTCTGTGGTGTAGCCCTTGCATTTTAAACAATTTTATGGTATAAAATAAGTAGTTTTATTAACAACGGAGCATTAAGCTCCACTTTTTATTAGGAGGGAATTCCCATGGCGGCAGTTAAAAAAGTTTTTTTAGTGGAAAAAAATATATTAGTAGTTTTCCGGGTAAAAGAGCTGTTAAATAAAGATAAAGATTTCATTGCTCTTTCTTATTCAGATAGGATAGAGGATGCAAATCCCATAGATTTAGTTTTGATTAACTATGGTGATTTCGAGAAAGAGCTTGGTAATTTTAAAGGCGATAAAGTAGATAAAGTAATTGCTTATTGCGTTCCCTTTTCAAAAGAAGCAGATCTCCAAAGAAGGGGGATTCATATTTTAGGAGCTATGTTCAAACCCCAAGAACTCTTAAGAGTTGTGGATAAAGTTTTTGAGAAAGCAGCGTAATTTATGAGGAGGCTACTATAATGGCGGCATTAGAAAAGGATTGCTTAGATGCTGAAACCCTGCGGATAAAGGGCTTAAAGGATGAGGTGATGGCAAAAATAGGTTCCGGGCTACCTTATATGGAAGCCACCCAGGATAAAATTTGGGACTTAATAGACGGAAATGGTAAGGGTTTTTGTCAAGGAACCCTTGCATATCATATTATTATCGGCAGCTCTCATGAAGTTGCCGTTATCGAAAGAGTGGATTTTCCAGAGGAAAAGCATTCCGTGGAGATTTTTTTCAATAGCCTCTTAAAGTCGAGGAAAAACAAAAAGGAGAAAAAAGACCATCAATCAATAGATTTGATGGCTCTTTTTCTTTTACGTTTAGAGATAAAAATAATTAAAGCAATTATTATGGCCACCAAAAAAATATAGTCAAAGTATTTTGTGTATTGGCTAAGCTTTTGCCAATTTTCACCAAGTAAAAAGCCAAAAAAGATAAAAAGCCCGTTCCAAACCAAGGCGCCCAAGATTGTTACAAAAGAAAATTTACTAAAATTCATTTTAGCTCCCCCAGCTGGCAAAGAGCCAAGCTGGCGGATTATTGGAATAAATCGGCTTATAAAAATAGCTTTTGAGCCGTGTTTGTTAAAAAAGTTTTCTGTTTTTTCAATATCTTTTTGTTTTAAAAAAACATATTTTCCATATTTTAAAATAAATGGCTTAAAGCCAAAATAGCCAATAAAATAATAAACCAAAGCGCACAAAAAACTGCCCAAAGAGCTAACAATAACTGCCATCCAAAAGGAAAAAGTTGTTTTAGCTACCAAGAAGCCAGTAAAAGCCAAAACAGCTTCACTGGGTATGGGAAAAATAATACCCTCTAAAAACATTGCCAAGAAAACAAAAAAATATCCGCCCGAAGCAATTAGGTTTGTTGTGTATTGGATTATTATTTCAGTGATTACCATTTTTTTTATAAAAATGTAAAAATATAAAAGCGAGGAGGCCGCCCATGAGCGCGGTGGTTAACTGGGGCCAGGACATCATTGTTGCGGCTTTTTGGGCAATTGGCTTTTGGCTAATTAAGTGGATAACAATATAGCTTGTTGAGAATAAAAATGAAAATTTTAAAACACTAGCCCAAATAACGCCAACAGCAAAATGCCTTTCTTTAAAAAAAGCAAAAGCAACAACCATAATAGCGTTGCTTGCCATTATAAAGGGCACCATTGGGGCTAAGGGAGTTGGCAAAGTGCCAGCTGACAAAGCAACTAAGCTTGGTAAAAGACCAAGCATAATGCCTGCCTGAACCCCTAAAATGGCTGTGGCAATAAATAAGCAGGCATTAACAATTGGCCCGGTAATTGGCTGGAAATGAAACAAAGGCGCAATAATAGAGATACCCAATAATATCCCGAACTGCGTCAACGAAATTATTTTTGATTTATCAAGAGCGAGAGTTTTTATTTGCATAGTTTTTTATCGGTAGGGCGGGTATTCCCGCCCGAAGTATAATGTTTTTTCCTTAGCGATAGACAGGAGCCCCGTTTTAGGGGCGGATGTCATTTGTATTTCGTGTGGCATATATCTTTTATTATTTTTTCGTCTTTTAGAAATTCTTTATAAATTTTTTGCAAGTCAGGATTGTCAAAGGCAGTGCGCACTTTCTTTTTTTCATCAATATCATAAAGTGCCTGGGCTCTTTTTTGCCTTATTTGCTTGTCTTGGGGCAGGGGCTGCCCGCCTCCGCCAATGCACCCGCCAAGGCAAGCCATCACTTCAACACATTGGTATAAATCAGGATTATTTTTTAATTGCTCCAAAACAATCTTAGCGTTGCCTGTTCCATTAACTGCTGCAATATTTAAAATTTTTCCATTCATTTCTATTTGGCTGACTTTAATTCTTTCTTGCCCCCGCACTTTTGGAAAATCAACTCGCCCTGAGCTTGTCGAAGGGCCTGCCGAAGGATTTAAAATTCTTGAAGCAGTTCTAATTGCTGATTCCATCACGCCCCCAGAAGCTCCATAAATAACTCCGCCCCCAGAAGGTTCCCCAAACGGGCTATCTGCTTTTTGGGGTTTGGCTTTAGCTAAATCAATGCCTCGTTTTTTTAACAAATAAGCTAATTCTCTGGTGGTTAAAACATAATCAACCGGGGCAAAGCTTGTGCCATTATATTTGAAAAGCATTTCTTTTCTTGTAATCTCGTATTTTTTAGCCACGCAAGGCATTACAGAAACCACAAAAATTTTTTTTGGGCTTATGTTTTCTTTATTAGCCCAGTAAGTTTTTATTAGCCCGCCCAAAATAATATGCGGGGGGCGGGCAGTTGCAATATTGGGGATAAATTCTGGATAATATTTTTCAATAAACCTCACCCACGACGGGCAGCAAGATGACATTAGCAAGCTTGGTTTGTTGATTTTCACCCCGTTAAATAATTCGTCTTTGGCGAATTGCCGCTTTGTGGCATTTAATGGGGCAAGTTTTTCCACCATTTCTTTGGCTTCTTCAAAAGTGGTAAAGTCAGCGCCAACTGAAACATCAAAAACATAATCAACCCCTAACTGCTTGATAGCGCCCACTAATTGTTCGGTTACAATGGCGCCATCTGGCATTCCAAACTCTTCTCCAATAGAACTTCTAATTGATGGAGCAAACTGAAAGACCAAAATTTTATTCTTATTGTTTAAGGGTTCTTCTATTTGTTCAAATTCGCTTTTGGCTTCAAAAGCGCCTACTGGGCAGTGAGTAATGCATTGTCCGCAATAGATACATGGTTTTTTGTCAGATGGGGTTATTTGATTAAAATCATTCTTTTTTTCTATTTCTAAATAGCCAACTGCTTGTTGCTGGCATGCTTCAATGCAATTGCGACAGTCAATGCATTTTGATGAATCAAAAACAACAGCTTCCCCGAATTCAATTATTGGAAAATTTTTTTTGCGGTCAGAAAATTTGGCTATATCAGCGCCGATTTTTTTAGCTAATTTTAGAAATTGGCAGTTGTATTGCAAAACGCAGTCCGGGCATTCTTCCCTGTGTTGGGCAAATAAAAGTTCAAGGTTTGTTTTTCGCAGTTTTTCAATTTCTGGATTTTGGGTTTCAATTTCCATTCCGTTTTCAGCTATTGTTGAGCAAGCGGTTTGCGGATTGTTGATACCTTTTATGCTAACCAAGCAAAGCCGGCATGAGGCATGGGCGGTTAAGTCAGAATGATAACAAAGAGTAGGAATGTAAATATTATTTTCCCTGGCAATTTCTAAAATTGTTTTACCATAATCAGCAGTAATTTCCTTGCCGTTTATTTTAATAGTGATTTCCATAAAAGATTATTTATTTTATCATATAAAATTATTATAATAAAATAATATGTCCGCGAAAAACCAGAAAAATACTTCAAGATAACAGCGGTCGCTGGAAAAGTGAAGTAAATTTAAATAAGTAAAAAATAAATGAAAAGCCCACAGATTAGTATTTCTGTGAGCTTATTTTTTTATGCGAAGAACTTTTCAACCTGGAAGAATTCTTTTATTTCTTTTTCAAAAGGAGATATTTCTTCTGGGGAGTATGCCCCAAAAGTTGTCGATCTTCCCTCTAGTTCTAGTCCCTTCGTGGAGAAGAGATAGTATTCTCCTCCACCGTGTACATTTTTTTTGCAGAGATTGTAGTCTAAGTCAGTTTCCCTGCAAATTTGTAAGAGACATTGGGGATGTTGTACTAAAGCAGAGTCTTTCTGAGTTTTAAAGCTCAAAAAAGAAAGAATCGCTTCGTCTTTGTCTGGGTCAACAAGGACGATAAACTTTCCATGATCTGATCCGTTCTCTATTATTATCGTTGCAAATATTTTTATAGTCATTTTATTCCTTTTGCCACTATGTGGCTGTTGTTGTAAAGAACTGCGTTTTTTCACTCTTAATCTTACAACTGTATTATAGCATATACCTTAAATCTTGTCAAGGGGTTTGACAAGATTTTTGGCAGAATATGGGTCTTAACTATATTCGCTATAGGTTGTTAATAAAAGGGCTTGACAGGTTTTTAATTAGTATTATAATGAATTTGTTAGTTAGTTTTGTCGGCTGAATTGACAACAAAAAGTAAGATGGATATTATTGAATCGTTCAAAAACTGGTTTCGTCTGAAAATCACTCTTTGGCATAAAGAAAAACAACTCTTTTTCAAAGAAAAAGAGTTGTGGTGGTGTAGCGTAGGCGTTAATTTGGGAGAGGAAATTTTTGGTAAGGGCGTAAAATTTACTCGCCCGGTTTTAATTTTTAAAAAATTTACCAGTAATTCATTTCTTGGATTGCCGATTACCAAACAAGAAAAACATGGAAGCTGGTATGTAGAAATTACAATTCACAAAGAGAAACGATGGGTTATGTTGAATCAGGCAAGAATACTTGATAAAAAACGCCTTACAAATAGAGTAGGCGCGTTAGACGATGCCGATTTTCAAAAAGTCAAAAAGAGATTTGTGGAATTTTATTCCGGTTCTTAAAAAAAGTCGTCACCCCGTCCTTGCGGGCGGGGCTCAGTGGGAAAATCCCAAATTGTAGTTTAATTATAGCAAATCAAAAAACTATGTCAATAGAAACATTAAAGCAATTAGGGTTAAGCGATAATGAAACAAAGGTTTATTTGGCGGCCTTGGAATTGGGCCAGGCTACGGTGCAGGAATTGGGTAAAAAGTCGGGGGTTAAGCGCACTACGGTTTATACAGCTATAGAGGGCTTAAAAGAAAAAGGCATTATTAGCCAAATTAAAAAAGGAGCTAAAACATTGTTGGTGGCAGAAAGCCCAGAAATTTTGGGGCAAATAGCCGATAGGCGTGCCCAAATGTTTAAAGAATCTTTGCCAGAGTTAAAATCAATTTATAATATAACAGGCAATAAGCCCAAAGTGAGGTTTTTTGAGGGCCAGGAAGGATATCTAGCGGTTTATGGAAACATCTTAAAAGAAAAGCCAAAAGAGTTGCTGGGGATTGCTTCTTATGAAAATTTTAAAAAACATGTTGATGATCAGTTTGAAGAAATATGGACAGCGAAGCGGATAAAGCAAGGCGTGTTTTTGCGCTGGCTGGACTTTAAAACTCCATTAGTTCAGGCGAGGGTTGATGAGGGCAAGAAGGGATTAAGAGAAATTAGGTTTTTGCCAAAAGAGTTTTCCTTTTCAGCCACAATGTTTATTTATAATGAAAAAGTTATAATGGTTTCAGGGAAGCAAAAAGAGTTTTTGGCAGTGGTTATTGAAAACGCGGAATTCAGCCAAATGCAAAAGCAAGTGTTTGAGATGTTGTGGACTCAAAGGAGTTTTTCTAAAGCGGATTTAAAAGGTATGTAGGCGGTGCGGCCAAAAGGGCAAAGCGAGGTTTTTTCTAAAACAGAAAAAATATCGTTTAGAGTTTCTTTGTTTATTGGTTCTTGCTCTAAAGTCTCTTTTAGGCGATAAAGGCCTTCACGGCAGGGGGCGCATTGGTCGCAGTTTTCATTGCCAAGAAACTCAGCCCATTTTTTCATCAGACCCCAGGGGTCTGTTGTTTCTTTGTTAAAAATAATAATAGAAGCTAATCCCTTTATGGGTTGATTTAATTCGCTGTCTAATAAAATTTTGCCAATTGCTCCTCCACCAACCTGAAGAAAAAACGGGAAGTCAGGATAATTTTTTGTTTCTTTTAAGATTTGTTCAATAGAATAATTTTCAGGCAATTCAAAAACTCCTTTATTAGCTGCTTCACCTGCAATGCAGTAAAATCTTTTGTTTTGGTATTGGCCTTTGGAAATTTTGCTAACATAATAAAAAGTTTCCACATTATTTATCAAAGTGGGTTTAGCCCAAAGGCCTTTTTCAGTTGGAAAGGGCGGCTTTATTCGTGGTTCAATCCGTTTGCCTTCAATGGCGTTTAAAATAGATGTTTCTTCCCCAGCCAAATAGCCAGCTGGTTTTTCAAAAAGCTCAATAGGGGAGTTGGCAATCAAGTCAATAAGTTTTTGCTTGAATTTTTGGTAAAAATTTTTATTTAAGTAAATATAGGCGGTTGAAGCGCCTACTTCTTGCAAAGCGATTTTTACGCCATTAATAACTTCAGGTAAATAGTTTTCTAAAATAAAGGCGTCTTTAAAAACATCGGGCTCACCCTCTGACGCATTACAAATAACAAATTTTTTATCGGCAATCGCTTGTTTAACTGCTTCCCATTTTTTCCATACTGGGAAGTTGCTGCCGCTTCTGCCTAAAAGCCCACTTTGTTTTAATTGTTCAATAAAGTCCATACGCTATTGCTTTTTTAGATTATTTATTTTAACATTTTTATAAACTCACACAAGTTTTTTGTTTTAGGTTTTTCGCACCTTAACAAAAGGAGATTGCAAATGCCAAAATATCAAATTACTGGCACTGGAAAGTTTAGCCATATAAAAGGCAAAAGCGGCCAAACAACCGCTGTTTCGGAAGACAAGGCGTTTAGTAATATAGCTCGCCGAAACGGCATAAGTGATGAATATTACTATTTTAAATCCACTTCAAGCATTGAGGTTATTCAGGAAAGTAAGGGCGGCAAATATAACCCAAATCTTTCTGAGTGGATAGAGAGACAAGCGTAGATGTTTCAAAGCAACCAACAAATTTAATGGCGCACAGCTTATTGTGCAGCCATTTTTGTTTGGCGAAAACAATTTAGCAGTGTATAATGGCAAAATATGGATATTTTTCAAGCAATTATTTTGGGGGTGGTTGAGGGCATAACCGAGTTTTTGCCAATTTCTTCCACCGGGCATTTAATTTTAGCTAATAAGCTTTTGGGTCTATCCCAAACCGAATTTGCTAAAACTTTTGAAATTGCCATACAGGGCGGAGCAATTTTGTCGGTTGTGGCTTTGTACTGGAAAACGTTTTTAAATAAAGAAATTATAAAGCGGCTTATTGTGGCTTTTTTACCCACAGCTGTTTTAGGATTTTTGCTTTATAAAATAATTAAGGGCTACTTATTGAATAGTCAGACAATTGTTGTGTGGGCTTTGCTTTTAGGTGGAATAGTTTTAATTTTGCTTGAATTATTTTTTAAGTCGCATAAAAAAGACGGTCTTATTAACGAGCCGTTGAATATTCCTTATAAAAAATGTTTTTTAATTGGGTGCTTTCAATCATTGGCAATGATTCCCGGGGTTTCACGAAGCGGAGCTACTATTATGGGAGGGCTTTTAAGCAATATTTCAAGAAAAGCCATTGTGGAGTTTTCTTTTTTGCTGGCTGTGCCAACAATGATAGCGGCTAGTGGATATGATTTATTAAAATCTGGAGCGAGCTTTTCGGTTAATCAAGTTTGGGTTTTGCTTGTTGGCATTTTAGTTTCTTTTGTGGTGGCCTTGCTTTCAATTAAATTTTTAATTAAGTTTATTCAAAAGTATAGCTTTATTGGGTTTGGAGTTTACAGAATTATATTGGCTTTAGTGTTTTTAATTTTTATTATTTAACTTTATGGAGAACATAACTTTTGAAAAATTTAAAGAAACTGATTTGCGGATGGCTACTATTTTACAAGCCGAAAAAGTGGAGGGCTCGGATAAGTTGGTAAAGTTGCAAATTGATTTAGGCGAGGAATTAGGCCAAAGGCAAATTGTGGCTGGGGTTGGTCTATCATATACGCCCGAGGAGTTAGTGGGCAAGCAAATTATTATTGTGGCAAACTTGGAGCCGAAAGTTTTAATGGGCCAAGAAAGCCAAGGGATGTTATTGGCGGCTGATGAAGCCGGCATCTCAATTTTATTACAGCCCGATAAAAAAGTCCTTAATGGGGCGAGAGTAAAGTAATTAAATTTGTGGCTCAATCAGAAACTTGGGAAAACGAATATAAGAGCTCTAAACTGGTTACTCAAAAACCAGAACCTCAAAAAGATATCTTGCGTTTTTTTAAATATTTAAAAAAGGAGGAAAAGAAAGAATTGGTTGATTTGAATATTTTGGACTTGGGCTGTGGAACTGGCAGAAATTCCAATTATTTGGCCTTGCTTGGCAATATAGTTGTTGGAATAGACATATCAAAAACAGCAATTGATATAGCAAAAAGCCGAGCTAATGAAACGCAAATTGGAGATAAGGTAGAATATATTGTTGGAGATATAGGGGCAAGTTATCCGTTTAGTGATAATTATTTTGATTTGATTTTGGATGTAACTTCATCAAATTCGTTAAACGAGAAAGAAAGAGAAAACTATATTAAAGAAGTTTATCGCACCCTAAAAAAAGGCGGATATCTGTTTGTGAGGGGGTTGTGCAAAGACGGAGATAAAAACGCAAAAAATTTATTAAAGCTTTTTCCTGGAACAGAATACGACACTTATACTATTAAAGAGCTTGATTTAATTGAGAGAGTTTTTAGCGAAAAAGATTTTAAAGAATTTTACAGAAAGTATTTTAAAATTGAAAAATTGCTTAAAAAATCCGGCTATGTTAAGTTTCAAAGCCAAAGCTATAAAAGAAATTATTGGCTGGCTTACATGCAAAAAATTGGCTAAAAAGTCGGAATAAAAAGAGTATTTAGTTGTAATAAAACAATGGAGGAGTTTTCGGGACAAACAGACGAGCAATTGGCGCTGTTGACGCAGCAGGGATCAGTTTCGGCCTTTGGTTTTTTGGTTGAAAAATACCAAGATAAAATCCAAAGGTATGTTAAAAGAATAATCCAAGGCCAAGAGGAATACAGCGACATTAGCCAAGACGTTTTTTTAAAAGCGTTTGAAAATATTAAGGGATTTGATGTAAAACAAAAGTTTTCTCCTTGGATTTATAGAATTGCCCATAACGAAACCGTTAATTATTTAAAAAAGAAAAAGCCCCTGCCCTTGTTTGATTTTGATGTTTTTTTACCGCACTATAATATTGGCAAAGAAGACATTGAAAATGAGGCAGAAAAAAAATTATTCCCTCAAAAAATTGAAGAATTTATTAACGAGCTTAATTTTAAGCAAAAAGAAGTTATCTTGCTTTATTATTTTCAAGAATTATCTTATCAGGAAATAGCCGAAGTGTTAAAGATTCCCATAGCCACTGTTGGGGTTAGAATTAAAAGGGCTAAAGAAGCTATAAAAGGAATCGCCAATAGCAAGAATAAAAAGTATGAGCCAAACAAATAACATTTCCCAAAAAGTAATAGAAAAAATAAAAGCAGGCAAAATTAAAATGAAGCCTAAAGCTATGTTTGTTTTTCAGGCGATTGCCTTGCTTTTTTTGGCAATCGTGGCTATGGTTTTGGCGGTTTTTGGCACCAGCTTTATTGGGTTTGCTTTAAAGGTAAAGGGCTACTCTCCTTTTTTAATGGCTATAATTTTAGCAGTTGTTTTGTTTGTAGCTTTGGCTTGGCTTTTGGCTAAAAAATTTCCTGCCTTTTATAAAAAACCTTTATTGTTAGGGTTAGTAATTATTTTAATATCTGTGGCTATGGTGAGCTTGGCGGTTTTTCTAACCCCTTTTCACCAAACCATAATGAACTATTCCCAGCAAAGAAATTTGCCGCTTATTTCTCCTTTATACCAATGTGGCTGCGGCTGTTCTACCAGCCATGTTTGCTCGCTGCCAAAAAGCATTGATACCCAGCCAAGCTGCGGCTGTTCTGGGGGTGGCCAAACAGGAATACGCTGTAAGACCAAGTAATTAAAAACCGACCCCCGAGGTCGGGAAGCTTCCCGACCTCGGGGGTCGGTTTTTTGTTTGGAATAAAATTTATTTTTGATTGTAATAATAATTGAAGAAGTGAATATTAAAAATAAAATAAAAGTCGAAAGTTAGCATAATAATATAAAAAATTATGTTAATAAATAATATTTTTAGCAAAGGTGGTTTGCCCCCTCTTTTTTCCTTTAAAGGAAAAAAGAGGGGGCATTATTTTTTTGAAACAAAATTTGTTCTTGGTTGTAATAATAGCATCAGTCATAAATGAATACCCCGACTAAACGCTCGCTAGGGTCGCTCGCGTTTAACAGGGTCTAAGAATTCGTAAATTCACTCGTCAAGCTAAGCTTGACTTCATTCATTGACGACTTCTAAGATATGATAAAAGAACAAAAGTATTTCGTGAAAGGAACTCATTGCGCGTCGTGCGAAATTTTAATTGAGAAAAAATTGCTGGAGGAAAAAAATATAAAGGCAGTGGAAGCGTCAAGCCAAAAAGGAGAGGTTTTAATTGAGTACGAAAATGAAAGGCCGTCTATTAGCCATTTAAATAAGTTATTCCAAAAAGACGGCTATACCCTTACTGAAGCTAATGCTAAAACCGAAAAAATTGCTGAAGAAAAAAATCCCAACAGTTCTTATAATATTATTATGGCCATTGTAATGGGAGCTTTGGTAATATTTGGATTTTTATTTTTAAATAAACTGGGTTTTTCGAAATGGGTAAATGTTAGTGAAACATCTTCACTGCCCGCTTTTCTTTTGTTTGGGCTGTTGGCCGGGCTTTCTACTTGCGCGGCTTTAGTGGGCGGGCTTGTTCTTTCAATGTCCAAGCAATGGAACGAGGCCTATGCGAGCGGAAGTTCAAATGCCCAGAGAGCCACGCCTCATTTAATGTTTAATGCTGGTCGTTTGATTTCGTATGTTTTATTAGGAGGAATATTAGGCGCTATTGGTAGCAAGTTGCAATTGTCAGCTAATTTTTCCGCTATTTTGGTTTTAGGGGTTTCTGTTTTAATGTTATTTTTGGCATTGCAAATGATAGGGGTTAAGGCCTTGCAAAGATTTCAAATATCAATGCCAAAGTCAATGACTCGCTATGTTGCTAATGAAAAGAATTTCAAGGGCAAGTATATGCCTTTTGTTATGGGTGCTTTGACTTTCTTTTTACCTTGCGGATTTACCATAACCGCGCAGGGCTTGGCTTTAATTTCTGGGAGTTTCCTGCAGGGTAGCTTAATTATGCTGGCTTTTTCTTTGGGAACTTTGCCGGTTTTGCTGTCAATTGGCCTTTCTAGCGCAAAATTGGTAAATAATAGAAAGTTATCGGAAAGGTTTTTAAAAACAGCTGGAGTGGTGGTTTTATTTTTTGCTTTATTTAATGTTAATAACCAAATGAATGTTTTGGGGTATTCAAGCCTCGGCGATTTTGCTGCTAAAACAATTAAGCCAGATAGCACTGTTGCTCAAAACAGCGAAGAGGGCTTACCCGCAATTGTTGGGGGCAAACAAGTGATAAAAATGGACGCTTCAGCTTCTGGCGGCTATTCACCCAATTATTTTAAATTAAGAGTGGACGTGCCAGTGAGGTGGGAAATTACAGATAAGGGCACTAATGGTTGCACCAATGCTATTATTTCCAAAAGTTTGTTTGATGGCCAGATTAGCTTGACCCCAGGCCAAACAAGCGTTAGAGAATTTACGCCAACAAAAGTGGGTAAGTTTAAATTTTCTTGCTGGATGGGAATGGTTTCTGGAGTTATGGAAGTTGTTGACCCAGTTAAAAGCGGAGCTTCTAACGGGGCAGGCGCAAATGATGGTAATATTACTAATAGTAGCGATGTTGCGCCATCTGGCGCTAAAGGTTGTGGTTGCGGTGGAGGTGGTGGAAGCAGCTGCGGTGGAAGATAAACTTAAATTTAATGAATATTTTTTATGAATAAAATAAATTTTAAAATAAAAGGAATGAGCTGTAACGCTTGCGTTCAATTAATTACCAAAGAATTAAAAGAACAGCCAGGAGTTATTGAAGCTAAAGTTGATTTTGATTCCAATTCCGGCCTGGTTATGTACGATAAAACAAAAATACAAAAGCAAGGTATTTTTAATGTTGTTAAAAAAGCGGGAGATTATCAAGCCGAAGAAATTGGCGATAGCGAAGGCCAAAATAAAGCAGACGGTCAAAACGCAACGGCTACTTTTTCTAAATCCTTTTTAAAGGGGCTTTTAGTGGGAGGAGGAGTTGTTTTTTTGTTATTAAATATATTTTTTAGTGTTTCATATAAACAATCGTTTTTACAAGCGAAAATAGATTCTGGGGAAAATAGCAATTTACCACAGCAGCAACAGCAAGCACAAAATACGGATACAGTTATAAATCCAGCTCAAACAATAGAAACTTTTAATATTACTAAAGATGACCACATTAGTGGCAATCCCAACGCTAGCATTACCCTAGTGGAGTTTTCTGATTTTGAATGTCCTTTTTGCGAAAGGCAATACCAAACTTTGCAACAGCTGCTTAAAGAATATCCGCAAGAAATAAGGCTGGTGTACAAGCACTTTCCTTTAGGTTTTCATCAGTACGCTCAAAAAGCGGCTGAGGCCTCGGAATGCGCAAGCGAACAAGACAGTTTTTGGGAATACCACGGTAAGCTATTTGAAAACCAAAGCAGTTACAGTGTTGATAATTTCAAAAAATGGGCCAGTGATTTAGGTTTGAATAGTAGCCAGTTTAACAATTGCCTTGACTCTGGGAAATACGCTCAAAAAGTTCAGGCCGACGCCAAAGAGGGACAGCAAGCAGGAGTTAATGGAACGCCAGCTACTTTTATAAACGGCCAGCTAATTAGTGGCGCCTTGCCTTATGCTACTTTTAAAGAGGCCATTGACAGTTTGTTAAAATAATTTATGAAAAATAATTTATTGATTTTTAGCATTATAATATTTTTGGCAATAACCGCTTTTGTTTCTTGGCGATTTTTACCGCGTGAAAAAACTGTTTTATTTTTATGCGTGCACAATACCTTCCGCAGCCAAATGGCCGAGGCCTATTTTAATAAATTTGCTAGTGAGAAAGGAATAAAGTGGCAAGCAAAATCAGCCGGATTTTTAGAAGCAGAAAAAATCAATGAAAAGGCGATTATTTTAATAGAAGAAGAGGGGATTGATATTTCCGCTAAAAAACCAAAATTGGTAACTGATGAAGCGAAAAGCTCAGCTGATAAAATTGTTGTGGTTTGCAAAGAGTGCCAAGAGCGAGGGCTTTGCGCTGTTTTGCCTCAAGATAAAGATATTGAATATTGGTGGTTAGATAATCCAGCGGAAATGGAATTAGACCAAGCCAGGGAAATAAGAAATATAGTTAAAGATAAAGTTATTAATTTAATTGAGGGATTGAAATAATATGTTCAAGAAACATTTTATTGTTTGTTTTGTTGTGATGGCGATAGTGATTGCTGGGGCAGTTTATTTTACTTCTACTGAACAAGGAAGCAAAGAGCAGGCCTCTTCTTCTATCTGTGAAGTAAAAGAGATAATTTTTTATTATCTTGACGGTTGTGAGTGGTGCAATAAAGTAAAAGCAGAAGGCACATTAGAGAAAATTGAGGGGTTAGGCGTTAAAATAAATAAAATAAATGCCGCTGTGGGCACTGTTCGCTATAAGTTCCAGGGAGTGCCAACTTTTGTGATTAAGGGCAAAGTTTATGAGGGGTATAAAACATTTGAAGAAATAAAAGGTTTGCTTGGTTGCCAGGCGAATCAGGATGAAAAAGCCGAAAGTCAATCATCTACCTCGCTATCTGTTGTTCAAAAAGAAGGCGGGCAATTGCCAATAGAAATAAATGTAAAGGCGTTTCGGTTTGGCTATGAGCCAAATGTTATTAATGCAAAGAAAGGCGAAAGAATAAAAATTAATATAAATAATACGGACATTCTTCACGGGATAAGAATTCCAGATCTGGGGTTAAGCGGTAATGAAGTATTAGAATTTACAGCCGACCAAGTCGGAGAATTCACTTGGTATTGCGCTAATATGTGCGGGCAAGGACACGGCAGTATGCAAGGTAAGTTAACAATAGAATGATAATAATTTTTGGCCAAAGTTTGATTTATTGGTCGGGCATACTAACAGGTGTATTTTTCGTTCTTAGTTTTCTGGGTTGTTGTTGTAATTTACGACTGGCGAAAAATAAATTTTTCAATTTAGCCCAAAAATACCATAAAAAGATTATTTATTTAGCAGTAGTATTTTTTATCTTTCATCTTGTTTTAGCGGTTTTAGGTAAAAATTTTAAGATATGGATTTAAACAAAAAAATATATGAAAAAAATAAATTTAAAAATTGATGGAATGCATTGCGCTTCGTGTGAAAAGATTATCACTATGGAACTTAAAGAACTCCAAGGAATAAGCAATATAAAAATAGATTCTACAACTGGAGCTGGGGAATTAGAAATAGACAGTAGCATTGTTAGCGAACAAGCTGTTTTGCAGGCAATAGAAAAAGCTGGCTACAAAGCAGAAATAATCAGCAAAGAAAATGTTCAAGGTAGCAACGGAGAGGAACAGCCAATTTCTCTGGGAAAAAAAACGGTAAATAGCGACTCGCCTTTTAAAATGAAGGTGGAATCAACCGTAGAGGCAGAGGGCAATTTTTCTTCTAAAAACGAAACCCCAAGCTTTGAAGGAAAAGTAAGGCATTCTAAAAAGGGCGAATTTGAAGTACCTCAGGGACGGGAAGATATCGACAGGATGGTTGATAATTTAATTAAGTCGTCAAAAATCAGCCAGCTTTTTGGGATTTTTTCTAACGATGCCAAGCCCCCCCAAGAAGCTCGCTTGGGAAGCGTTTCAGAAAAGCCCCAAATTTTGCGTGGCGGAGAAGAACACGTTAGCTTAATCTTGGGCGGGATGCATTGCGCTTCGTGCGCGGGCATTATTGAAAGAGCAATCAAGAAAACACCTGGTGTTAAAACCGCCTCGGTTAATTTCGCGGCGGAGAAAGCCCGAGTTGTTTTTGATAGTTCGGTTTCTTCAGTTGAAAATTTAATTTCTGCTGTTAATAAGGCGGGGTATAAAGCTTCTGTCCACGAGGAAGCAAACACAGAAGAAGAAAGCGCGCAAAAAGAAAAACAAATAAAATCGTTATGGAAAAAATTTATCTGGGGGGCAGCGTTGTCTTTGCCAATGCTTTATTTTATGTTCTTGGACTTTTTTAAGTTCTTGCCGGGAGGTGTTGCTTTCTTGCCCTACATTGGCATTATTTCTTTGATTTTAACCTTGCCTGTCCAGTTTATTATCGGCAAGGGATTTTACAAAGGGTTTTGGAGCGGGCTGAAAATGAAAACCTTTAATATGGACAGCTTGATTGCCATTGGCACCAGCACAGCTTTTTTCTATAGCTTGTGGCAATTTATCAGTTATGTTGTTGTAAATAATTCTGTAATCGGATTGGCTGGCGCTAAAATTCCCGAGCTTTATTTTGAAACAGCAGCCTTTTTAATAACATTTGTTTCCTTGGGAAAGTTTCTTGAAGCTAAGGCCAAAGGCAGAACTTCCCAAGCTATTAAAAAGCTGGTTGGCCTCCAGCCAAAAACAGCCAGGGTGATTCGGGGCGGTTCAACTGTTGATATACCTGTAGACCAAGTAATGGCAGGGGATATTGTGGTGGTGAGGCCGGGGGAGAAAATTCCGGTTGATGGTGTTATCGTAAAGGGCCAGTCATCAGTGGACGAGTCAATGTTAACAGGAGAGAGTATTCCCAAAGAAAAAAATATTGGGGATATAGTTATTGGCGCCACCATTAACAAAAATGGCAGTTTTGAATTTAAAGCCACCAAGGTTGGCAAAGAAACCGCGTTAGCGCAAATTATCAGGCTTATTGAGGATGCTCAAGGGTCAAAAGCCCCTATCCAGGCGGTAGCTGATAAAATTTCCGCTAAATTTGTGCCTATTGTTTTAGGAATATCTGTTTTAACATTCTTAATTTGGTTTTTTATATTGGGGTCTAGCTTGAGCTTTGCTTTGATGGCCTTTACTTCGGTGATTGTTATTGCTTGCCCTTGCGCTTTGGGCTTGGCCACGCCAACCGCTATTATGGTGGGAACTGGCAAGGGAGCTGAAAGCGGTGTTTTAATTAAAGGCGGGGAACCGTTGGAAGCGGCCTGCAAAGTAAAAGCCATTGTGTTTGATAAAACCGGCACCCTAACTAAAGGCAAGCCGGAAGTAACGGATGTGGTGGGGCTTGCCTCAGCCGATGAAGATGAGATTATCGCTGTAGCGGCTGGCTTAGAAAAATTATCCGAGCATCCCTTAGCTGAAGCCATTGTTAAATACGCAGGAGAAGAATCAGTTGCTATAAAAGAAGCAAGTAATTTTAAAGCAATCCCTGGGCATGGGGTTGAAGGAATTATTAATGGCAATAAATATTATTTGGGCAACCGCAAATTAATTGTGGACATTGCCATACTTAAAGTAGAAGGCATTGAAAGAAAAGTTAGGCGATTAGAAGAAGAAGGAAAAACTGTAATGATTTTGGCTTCAGCACAGGAAATTTTAGGGTTGGTGGCTGTGGCTGACACTATTAAAGAAACATCAGCAGAAACCGTTTCTTTATTGCAAAAAAGAGGCATAGCCGTTTATATGATAACAGGGGACAATCAAAGAACAGCCCAAGCTATTGCCAAGCAAGCTGGCATAAAAAATGTTTTAGCCGAGGTCTTGCCCCAAGACAAAGCCAACGAAATTAAAAAATTGCAAGACACTGGCATAAAGGTGGCAATGGTGGGGGATGGCATCAATGATGCTCCAGCCTTGGCCCAAGCTGATTTGGGCATTGCTATGGGCAGTGGCACGGACGTGGCAATGGAGGCAGGGGGTATTGTAATAATAAAAGATGATTTGCGAGATGTGTTAACTGCTATTCAATTAAGCAAAGAAACAATGAGCAAGATAAAACAAAATATGTTTTTTGCTTTGTTTTATAATGTAATGGGCATTCCTATTGCCGCTCGGGTTTTTGTCGGTTTGGGAATTGTTTTAAAGCCAGAGTTGGCGGGCTTGGCTATGGCCTTGAGTTCTGTTTCAGTGGTTTCTAATTCATTATTTTTACGGGGCTTTAAGCCAAACAAACGCAACTGGCTTTCCACAGCCGCGCCATTTGTGATGGCTATATTGTTTACCTTAGTTTTTTTCTTATTCGCCCGCTTGAGTAAAATGGGATAAAATGGTAAAACGGAATTAAAAAAAAGAATTCGCGAGGCAATTTTGCTTTGCCTTGAGGTGGCAAAAACCCTGGCAAGCCCTATTGACAAAAGATATTCATTGTATATTATAAAAATAAGGATATGAAATATTTTGATTGGGACAATGAAAAAAACGAAAAGCTTAAAAGCGAAAGAGGGATTGGATTTGAGGATGTTTTAACTGCGGTTGAGGCAGACAACATATTGGACATTTTGGAAAATTCAAATAAAGAGAAATATCCAAATCAAAAAGTTTTTGTGATAAAAATTGACGATTATGTTTTTATTGTGCCATTTATTGAAGATGAGGAAAAAGTTTTTTTAAAAACAATTATTCCAAGCCGAAAAGCCACAAAAAAATATTTAATTAAAAAATAACTATGAAATACTTTGAATTAAATAAAACAGAAAAACAAACTTTAAAGGATTTTGAATCTGGCAATTTTAAATCGGTTAAAGATTTAAAAAACGAAAAACAGAAATATAAGGGCTACGCCAAACAAACGCTTAATAAACAAAAAAATATCAATATCCGCATTTCAAGCCGTGATTTGCAGAAAATAAAATCAAAAGCCATAGGAAAGGGGATACCTTATCAAACATTGATTTCTTCAATGATTCACCAGTATTCTGAAAATAAAATAAAAGAAGTTTGCGAATAGAGCAATTAAACAAAACTCCGCCCCGGCTTTGCTGGGGCGGTTTTGTTTTGTAAAATAAAAATTACAGTTTCAAAGCGGTCGTTTCCATATTGTAATTTAGTTTTTTATTAAATTTTGGGAAAACCGCTATATGTGTGCGGGTATTACCCGAATACATTGACAGGAAGCAGATAATATGTTATTGTATGGGTGTAGTTCTTTAAAGCAAAATATACCTATTTTTTATTGATTTTCCTTTCTACCTCTGCTATTTCAGAGATTTAATCATTTTAGATACCTGAAATGGCAGAGGTTAGTTTTGGCCATCTGTGGTTCTTAATTGTAATCAATTTCGGTTTATAAAGGGATAAAACCCAAGGAGAGAGAAATGAGAAGAGCTTTGATTATATCGGCAATTTGTTCTATTTTTATAGTTTTGGTATTCATGACTGGTTTGTTAATTGGCTGTTCACAGGACAAGTCTTTGACATCACATCAAAGAGAGCTAACTATTGGACACGTTCTCTTCTGGCTTGATTCTGAAAAGTTGAAAGCAGAAGCTAAGGAAGAGTTGATGTCTTGGTCGGATGAGCAGATTAACTATCTTGGGCAAGGAAGTATATATCGTTGGTATACAAAAGAAAATTTTGACAAAGAGATGGCCAACGGTGGAATAGTACGGCTCAAATCAGGACAACTTGTCAACCTTTCTTTATTTGAGTCGCCCAATGCCACTGGAGTACCTTCTCTTTTGGAGTACGCTTCAGCGATAGCATACGTTTCCAAGGTTAAAATGTATGCTATTAGTTGGGACTGGTCAAAGTCTATAAAAACTCATAGCGAGTTTGAGAGGGAACTAATGTCTCTCGGTGCTTCTTTAGAGGAAGCCAATGAAGTTTTGGCAAAATGGAAAAAGCACCAATAGAGCACAAGTCATAAAAATAGGAGGTATATTAAAAAACACTAAACTGTGGAATCCATAGTTTAGTGTTTTTATTTACAAAATTTGATAATTTTTGGCAAAAGTCCTTGATAAGTTTTGGCTAAAAATCTTGACAGTAGTTCAAAAAGCTGGTAAGGTAAGCAGTAATTAGAACATTGACAACAGAATATTATTTTTCAGAATGAAAATTTCAAATAAAGAGAGGTGAATAAAGTGAACGAAGCGCCTAAGAATATAAAAATAATAGAGGATTATATAATGCCAGGAAGCGTAACCGTTGTATGTATTAACCAAGAGTGGACAATGTTTAACGTACCAGCTCCACCCAAGAAGAGTGAGAAAAAGCGATGCTGGATTAAAAGATTAATTTCGGGTATATACAAATCATGACAGCTCTTGACAAAATTTCCTAATAGATGTATGTTCAAAATAATTTGAAATTCGTTCGTTAATTATTTGGTTGCCATTGGCATTGTGGCCTATGGCAAAAGTGATTGCTAAATTACTAACTGTTTTTGTGCCGGGACTCTTTTTTAACAAAAGGAGGAAGAGGGGAAAGGCGATTGTGTTCGTGTTCTACTTGTTTATTTTAGAGAATGAATGATTATGACCGCATTATTTGTCCGCGGTCAAATTAAAAAGAAAGAGGAGAATTGTTCGATGAAAAAGATATTGATACTCGCTTCTACATTGGTTTTTATGTTTGCATTGATGACATCTGCGTTCGCCGGACTCAACGATCCTAACTGGAGCGACATTAATGATATCGTGCCCGCTCCCGGTAATTCACGTCCAGGAAATGTTGCCATTACTGAAGATTTGACGGGGTATCCCGCATCAACTGACGCTGGCTCACCTTATGCAATTGGATATGTTGGCCATAGTTCCGATACATACTGCAACCAAAATAGACATATTGTTTTCTACAATTGGGTTTCAGTAGCCCAATGGTTGAGGGTAAAAGCTGAAAATATTGACCGACATATAATGATTAGAAAACCTGGAATTTACACGTTTGCGGATAAGCCAATGCAAGTCAGATTGGCGAGCAATGGCGATGTGCTGGTAAATTTCCAAGAGTTGTGGGGCGACGGAAACTGGAACGCAAAGTGGTATGAGTACACATTCTATCCGGGCGGAGTTCCTTCTACACCTTGGGATAAGTCCTACCCGCGACTGGCAGAGGAGCTTGTTCCGCAGATACCGGTTGATAAGCAGTATCAGGTAACCGTTTACGGTGAAGTGGACGCAGATCCTCCGACAGGTTTCGTTGAAACGCCAGCGGGCGACGGCGTAATAAAGTTCCTGAACTCTCAACGTTTGCACGAGCTTAATAATCCTGTCAATGGGTTTGATATGCAAATTAGAGAGATTGTAGCTCCATGCAACACCACAGGCGATTACGTCCTGAAGGCCAGAATTATTTTCAGGTGTTATAATCAGATGTGGTATATTGATCCTGCGACTGGCGCGATTGACGGCACACGTGATGCAACATTTATGCCGCCTGCACCATATCTGGGAATGTAATCTAAACAGAACTTTAATATAAGGCCTTTCATAGGGTCTTAAGAAAGGGTGTTCAAATTAAATGAATGCCCTTTTTTTGTTTTGATTTTATTTATATTTCGCCATTGACATAGAAGTACTATTGTGGTAGCGTTATGGGCAAGTACTAACCTAAGTACTTATTTAAGCGTTCATTCCAATTGAATAGAGTATAGTCAATTTATTGTTAATTCCGTTATGTCATAACTGATTTCAGTTTTACTGAACGAAAGAAGGGAAGTGAAGTAATGAAAGTAGTTTTTGCAGTTTTTTTAGCGGCGTTTTTTTGTTTTTTTGATGTTTTGTTTGCCTTGGATATTCAGCCGATTAGCAACAAACAAATAGACGAGGGGCAAACCCTTACGGTCATTATAGAAGTTGTTTCAGACGAGCCGCCAGTGCATTTTGCAATTTTAAATCCGGTTTATGGAATGGATTTGCAAAATGTGCGGCAGGTGAGCCAAAACCATTTTGCGTGCGATTTTGTCTGGACGCCTGATTTTGATCAAGCCGGCACTTATCAAATCATCATTACAGCTGAAGATAAAGCAGAAACAGTATCAGAGGAATTTCGGGTAAAGGTAAAGGATGTCAACCGACCGCCAGGCGAACCATTTCAGCCCTATCCCAGCGATGGAGAGTCCATCTATTACGACGACAAACTCATTCTTTCTTGGGAGGGGGAGCACAGAGATGAAGATGGCGATGAAGTAGAATTTCTGGTGGAAGTTTGGAAGCAAGGGCCAAAGAAAGACCTAATTATTTCCGTTTTCACCAAGGAAATTTTCTACGAAATCACCATTGTCTTATCAGCAGAAAAGTATATGTGGCGCGTTACGGCAATTGATAGTCAAGGCGTAGAAAAGAAAAGCCCAATCTGGAAATTCACAGTTGGGCAATGGTTCAAAGTTAACATTGACGCCACGGCTTTTGTGCTTTTTGCGCGAAAGCCAGGCGAATACACTTTGAAATGGACCAATGTAAAGGTCCAAAGCAATGGAGATTTGGGGCTTTGTTTCAAGCCTATTGACGCAGAGGGGCCAAATGGCGAGAAAATCAAGGTTGCGTATGGAATTAAAGAACCGGGTGGCGACATAGTTTGGCATGAGGATGATTGGGTTATGGAGATAATCTTGCCTAAAGATAGCTACATTTTTGAGCTTTATGCAAAGATTAAGGTAGAGCCAAAGCATAGCACCGGGCTTTATCAAGGAAGATTAAAACTTAATGTGGCAATGTTAAATCAAGGAGGAAATGAATAATGAAAAGAACGGTTTTTTTGGTTGTTATTCTTTTATGGCTGGCTATTGGACAGGTTTTGGCACAGAATTACAGCATTACTCAAGACGACACTGGCTTTTTCTTTGCGCCAATGATGCACAGTTTTCAGTTAACGCAAAACGATTTGCGCAATCTGCGCAGCAAAAACCAGGATTTTGTCTTTGACCTTTCCATCGGCAACAACCTGAATCGGCCGGTAAGTTTTAAGACCGTTGTCGGTAATTTAGAGCAGGGCGAGGACACTTTTCAGTTGGCTGATTTAAAGCCAGAAACTGAAATTTACACAGTTCAAGAGCAGGAAAGGGATAAGCCAGAGGAAACCCTCCGCAAAATCGCGGAGAAAGTTTACGGCGACCCAAACCAATATGTTTTAATTGCGCGGTTAAATAAGCTTAGGGCAGAATTAAAATTGCCAGCAGAGCTTCTTGTTCCCAAAGTTAGAGCAGAGATGTATGAAGTTCAGCCGGGTGATTTACTCACCAAAGTGGCAAAGGCATTTTATGGCGATGAAATGTTAGCTGCCTTTATTGCAGAGATCAATGGTTTGCAAAAGCCATACGAGCTTTACCAGGGGCAGCGGTTATACATAATCAAAGTAAATAGACCGATTGTGGTTCAAGAAGGCGAAACTCTTAATATTGTTGCTCAGAAAATCTTTGGCGAGAAAGGCGAAAATATTGTCAATTTACTTGCTTTAGCGAATAATCTTACTCCGCCTTTTGAGTTAACCACTGGCCAGTCCTTAATAGTTCCAGAAATGGAGAAGCGCACTGTGCAAGAGGGAGACACCTTAAATACAGTTGCAAAAGCCGTTTATGGCGACGAATATGCTGGTTTTCTTATTGCAAAAGCGAACGACCTTGAAAAGTCGTTTAAACTTGCCGAAGGACAAACATTATTTATTCCGAAAATTAAGCCCAGAGCGTATACTGCCCAAACAGGAGACACTTTGGAAACAATTTCAGAAAAAGTTTATGGCGAACCTTCTGGAGCAAATCTTATCCGTGCTTTAAATGGGATTGAAAACCCTGAAGCGTTAAATCCGGGGCAAAAGCTGGTTATTCCCGAAGTGTTGCCATTTGAATTTTCCTGCGCTTCTTGGATTAAACCAGAAGAGGAAAAATTCACTTTGGCAGCGCACGAACAAAGGCGGGTGTTTTTCAAAACAAAAATACCCAGCATAACCACAAGCGGCACTTATTCCGCGATTGTGGGGGTGGAAATGCAGGTTCAGCCGCAAACCGGACAAGAAGGCATCAGAACGGCAATTGCTCCGGCAAGCTATTGCCCAGTAATCTTGAATATTGAAGGACGGACTCCGCTTCCCAAAAAAGCAGAACTTCATTCCTTTGAAATTCAAAAAAAAGGCGGAGTAATGGGGCTTGTTTTTGGCTTAAAAAACTTGGGCCGGGTAATGGTGCAGGCGCAAGACAGCAAAATCTTGATTTTGCGAGAAGACAGAAGCCGGCTTTACCTTCCAATGCCTTTAGGTAAGGGAATGCGTATTCTTTTGCCAGGAAATAGAATTGAGCTTGGCACTGGAATTAACCCTTTGCCGCCAGGCAAATACATTGCCCAAGCCACTGTTTATTATGGCAGCCGCAGCCCTGCTTTTCTTGAAAAGGAGTTCACAATTAGCGGCGAAGGCAAAGGAAACGAAACAAGGGCGCGCACTGTTTCTTTCCTTGTTTCAACAGACAACAAAGAAAAAGATGAGGTGAACATTTCTGTTGTTAAAAACAGAAAGAACATAGGAGGGGTGTTTCTTAGTATCCAAAACTTGGAAGCAAACTATCCTCTTAAGTTCAAAGCGCGCATAGTGGACATTCCGGGCGTGAGACCGGAATATTCTGCCAAAGATGTTTTGTCTGTTCGGCCAGAACAGTTTGAAATACCTGCTTTAAGGAGCAGAAACATTCAAATTGTTTTAAAAGACCTAAAAAGCAATACAGGCGGAAAATACGCGCAAGTGCAAATTATGGGTTATCTTCCAGAAGATAAAAAAGGAGATAATCCCATAGAGATCTTGCCGGCAGTCAGAACAATTGACATCCACGAAGTAAGCACCGATGGATTGGTTTATGAAGCCAAGGCAACAAAATTCACAACAGAGTTAAAGGATTTAATTCTTTCCTCTGAAGTGGAGGTTGCTAACACCGGTAATATCCACATTCAATTAAAGCCAGAAAGCCGTGTCAATATTATGGACAAAATCGGCCAACTGGTTTTTAGCGGCACCATTAATTTTCCGGATTACATATATCCGGCTGAAGAAAAGAAATTAGCAATAGAGTATGATTTGTCAAAAGTGGAAACCATCACAGCTGGCCAATATACTATAGAAGTTATATTAGAATTCTATGGAATAGATGAGCCAATAAAAGTTTCTGCTGAATTTGTTGTTCCCGTTTCCGAAGAACAGAAAAAGGAGGAAAATCAATGAAAGGAACGAAACGTCAAACTGTTTCTGTTGTAATGTTGGTATTAGCAATAATGATTTTCACGGGTTGCGCGGCCCATCGCGGCCAAGAGCCACCCACAACTTTGCCTCCGATTATAAAATACGAGGCAAAAGAAAGTCCACCGATAAGCTATGAGTCCACGAAAGAGGAAGTTGACCTCGCCACGCAGAAGAAATTGCAGGATTTGGCAAAACAACCCTTGGTTTCTGGCATTGTGCCAGGGAGAAATTTACCTGACGCTTTCGCGGACATTCAGTTGGACACAGGCATAAACATTATTGTCGCAGATAGTGTCCAAGGTATTGTGGTTAATCCACCAGAAAACATTCCGTTTGAGGAGGCATTAAATATGCTTTGCTTCCCGGGCGGATACAGTTGGAAAAAGGTAGATTTGCCTGATGGCAAGTTTTACTACCTTGTTGGTTCGGCAATGCCAGGAGACCCTTCGGCGTTTGCGCTGATCATCACCGAGAAAGTGAAAACAAACAGACCAGCGGCAGAGGTTTTTGACCTTTTGTCAAACCTCTCTTATAAACCATTCGTTTCCATTATTGCGCCGGCTAATCTCCCCACAAGGTCATCCGAAAGAAGGGCAACTAACACAACATCATACGGAAATCAGTATATGCCACTGATTTCCGAGCCAGAGTCGAAAAGTTATGAACTGGTGATCACTGGACCACGGGAAATTGTGGAGAGGATCAAGCGCGATATTAAAACTATCGTGGACCCTCCTTTAAAACAGATTGCGGTGCAAGTTCTGTTCACAGAAGCCAGTTTTGACAAGTCACACCGCATTGGCGTTGATTGGTCGAAAGGATTGGATGCAAATGTCAGTGGCAGCGGCGCCTTCACCAGGGGCTGGGAATTCGGGTGGCAAAGCAATATTATGGGAGAATTGCTTTCCAATATTCAAGCAATGGTCAGGAAAGGCCAGCTTGAACTGAAAGATTTCCCTCAAATCGTAACCAGAGAAGGAAGCTTAGCCACGATCAATATGCAAACCCAGCAATGGATCCGCTTGAACGAACCGCGGTCTTTAAAAGGAGACAGCTATTACTTCCGAGCGGAAACCGAGACATTCACCTATGGTACGATTCTGATGGTGAGGCCAATCATCGCTGACAATGGCGATATTGTGCTGATAATTGCCGTAGAGGTAGATGATGTTAGCGGAGTTAACTCCGACGGTTTACCGGCAATTACTCGTAGGTCTGTTACCAACGAAATCAAGATAAAATCCGGCGAAACAGTTGTTATAGGCGGTTTATATAGGGAATTATTGAAATCGGATAAAACCGGGGTCGCGGGTTTGAGTAAGCTCCCAATTATAGACATACCAATGTCAATGAGAACGAAAGAGAACCAGACAAAGGAGTTAACTGTTTTTATCACCGCCAAAGTTTTAGAACCAGTTGGCGCAATGGCTATTGTTTCCGAAGCCCCGCTTGCAAAAGGTGCTATCCAGACTCAAGTCCAAGTTATTGAAAAAGAAAAACTGATAGAGAAGGAAATCCTTGTTCCAATGGCTGACCCAGAAGAGTGGAAAAAAGCCATTGAGCGTGGACAGAAAGACGAGTAATTTGTTGAGCAAATCAAAAAAGGAAGTGGAAGGGATAATTAAAAATCCTTTCCACTTCACCTTAAAAAAGAAAGGGTAGATTAAAATGAAAAGAAGGGAAATGACCAGTTGGATTATCGTTGCAGTGTTGCTGCTTTCGTTAATTGGCGGAGGAATTTATTTCTATCGCCAAGTTAAACCGCAGCTATCCAAAGTAGATTCTTTAAGTCAAAGTTTGACAGATTTGCAAATTGCAAATACTGCCTTGGTTGCGGAAAAAGACGGAAGCGCAAAGAAAATTTCTGAGTTAGAAAAAGCGAAAAAGAGCTTGACTGATGCTAATGTGGCGTTAACTAACCAAGTTGTAAAATTGGTTGGTGATTATAAGAAAGTCAAGCAAAGCGAGGTTTACTTTGCCAAAATATATCGTAATGAGTTGTCTTCGAACGAGAAGATAAGCAAAGACAACGAGGCGTTGCGCAAAGAAATTGCCCGCCTTAAAGCAGAAAACGAAGCGTTGAAAAAAGAGAACGGAGAGCTTAAGGCTCAATATGAACAGCTTCTCACAGAAAAATCTGGAAGCGATGCAACAAAGCAAGCCGTGGAGCAGAAGATATCTTCTCTAAATCAGCAAATCGCTGATACTTTAGCAAGCAAGAATGCTCTTCAAAGCCAGCTTGATACTGCTAAGAAAGCAGTTGACGTAGCAGAAAAACGTTTGGCAGATTCTGAAAAAGCTGCAGTAAAATCACCCACCGAGGATAAAGTGAAGGAAAATTTGTGTTTAAAGTCCGAGATTAAATTCCTTTACGCTACCATATTAGTAGCCACATCCTCCGAGGAAAACCTTTCAGGGGAAAGCAGAACAAAAGCCACAAATTTGATGGTGCGAATGACGTACCAACCAGTTAGCAATATTCGTTTTGAAGCAGCAAAAGGTGTTATGAAAGATATGCCTCAAGATGGGGCAGAAAGTATTCACCTTATGAGAAAAGCGTGGGAAAGCTGGAGCAAAGCCAGCGAATAGCCCGAACTGAAATGACCATAAGCTTGATTGAAGTTTTGATTTTTACAGCTCTGCAGGGCTGATGTTTGTTAAACTTTAATGAAATATTTTTTAGGCCTTAATCTCACAGCGAAAGCGCTGATTGTTCACAAAGGCCTGTTAGTTCTTTGTTATAAATTAGTTATTAAGTAAATCCTGTTATCCATCACTTATTGATGTTAATGGGATTTTATTTTGCCTTAAAAAAGGGTAGGACAAAATGTAGGACAAAAAATTAACATTTTAGCCATTGACATTTTTTTTGCCCAATATAGAATGAAGATAATGATTTTGACAGGCATAAATTTATTTGTGTTTTTGCCAACGAACAGTTCTCTTTTGTTTTAATTGAAAGAGAGCTTTTTAATTGTTCCGTTAATATCTGCAAAGGTCGGAATTTAGTTTAATTAAGGTTTATTTAATAAAATATTATGAACACAAAAATTCTTTTAAGTATCGTTGTTATTGGCGCGGTTGCTGCCATGGCAATCGGAGGCACTGTCGCTTACTTCAGCGACACTGAAACATCAACTGGCAACACCTTTACCGCTGGTACAATTGACATTGCAGTTGAGGGGCAAAACCCATGGACACAAACAGCAACCTTGAGCGTTAGGGATATGAAACCTTCTCAGCATGAATATACGGAATATGTTATTCATAATGTTGGCACCAACCCTGCCAATATTTGGAAAAAAATCCATGTTACTGAAGAGACAGAAGGCGTTTTAACTGAACCAGAATGCGAAGCATACCGAGGAGATTGGGTTAACAACCAATGCATAGAAGGTACTTCAATCAATAATAACATTTCATCCATTGTTAGATACGATATGGCGGTTTGGGTGTATAATGTTGACCCAGGAGAATATCCATCTGCTCAACCAATCTGGTGGCAAGTTATTTATACAGATGAGATGGCTAAAATGTTAGGCACATTGGATAATACAGATGTTTTATTGGGTATGATTCCAGCTAATTGGTATATGAAAGTTCAACAGAGCTATCATATGGACGCTGATGCTGGTAATGAATATCAGGGCGATGGCATGACATTTGACATTACTTTAACTGCAGAACAGTTAAAGAACACAGTTGTGTTGGAAAACAAGATTTTCCCAGACGGGGAAGAGCCAACGATTGTTTATGACCCAACTAACGCAACAGTTGAATATACTGTAAAAGATGCAACTTTCGATTACACCTTAACAGTTAATAGTATGCCTGCTGGAAATTATACTTTGATTGCCTGGCCTGAAAACGGGGCAGCTTTTGCTTGGGGCGACAGAGTAAATGCTATTGCTTTAGCTAATATAAGCGGTAGTGGGGTAGTTAGCGGCAGCCTTGACTTGAATAGAGATCTTATAAATGCCAAATTATGGTTGATTTCTGGGACCATTATTCCAGGTAACACTGCTGGCGCTTTCGTATGGAACCCAGGTGGCTTGTTTGAAACTGCTTTAATGGATTACTACGATAGTTTGACTCCCTAGTTTTTGATTGTTTTGAGGTCCCCTTACCATACGGTAGGGGGCTAATTGAGCAATTAAAAAAATAAAAAAATATGCAAAAAAAATTATTTGTAACTTTTTTGGTAGCTGGCGTAGGGTTAAGCGTGGCTTTTTCGGCATTTGCCTTGCCGAACTTGCTAAACAGAGTTGATTTTGTAAATATCGGCGATGTAAATTCTGAAACAGGCCATAATCTTGCTGGCTGGGGGCCAGTTGAGCCAAGCACAAATGGCGGGAATTGGGGAGAGATCGGCAATGATGTTTTGGGCACTGATTGTGATTTAGCAGATGGCCAAATATGTGATGCTGTTTGCAGAGTTGCCTATAGCGCTACTGAACCAGACAGCCCAGATAATAACGGACGTTCCGCATATTTAACCTTGAACAAAAATAAGGGCTGGGGGCCAAAAGAAATTAAAATGCGGGTTTTAGACGGCATTGCTGATGATGATTTTATGGTTTTTATTAAAAACAAAAAAGGCAATTGGGTTGTTTTAGCTGATGAATATAATTCTGACCCAAGCGCCACAGAAGTTTGGAAAGTGCATACATTTGCTTTGCCGTTTTCAACTTGGAATAACAAGCCAATAGAATTAAGGATTATGGCAACTGCCAGCGATTGGAATCAAAAAGCCACATATGGCCAGCTTGGAGTTGACTGGATAGAATTGTTAGGACCGGGGCGCTCAAATGGAAAATAAAATAGTTTTAAAAGAGGCAAGATTATAAAGATTTTATGAAAGTTTTTAACTTAATTTACAACATTTTTTGTGGGGTTTTGTTATTGATTGTTTTGCTTTTGATTGTTTCGGTTTTTCCTATAACTGGCAATTTTAAAATTTTAATGGTGCAATCGGGCTCAATGGAGCCAACAATTCACATTGGAAGCGTAGTGTTTGTGAAGCCAGTCCCTTCGAATTCCTCAGGGCAGGCTGATTACAAAATAGGGGATATAATTACTTTTGGCCAGATAAGTAAAACTAAGACTCCAACCACTCATAGAATTTTGGATATAAAAGTAAATGCTGGCGAGCCGTTATATATTACCAAGGGTGATGCCAATAACGGACAGGACCAAAAAGAAATCAGTAAAAACGAAATAATTGGCAAAGTTTTGCTGGACATTCCATATTTGGGATATGCAGTTAGCTTTGCTAAAACAAAATTAGGGTTTGCTTTAATCATAATTATCCCGGCATTGGCTGTGATTTTAGAAGAAAGTATTAAAATTAAAAATGAGCTTAGAAAGAATAAAACAGAAAAGGCTTAAAAGAGCCATTGAAAGATTTGAAAAAAAAGAAGCCTGCAAAAAGGGCGGTTTTTCGGCTGGAAAAATTTGTTTAAAAGTTTTAGCTGTGGTTTTAATTATTGAGTTAAATGGTTTTGGGCTTTTTGCCATTGGCAATACTTTTGCTTATTTCAATGACGCAGAAAATTCTGCTGATAATTCATATTCAGCTGGCACTTTGGATTTTTATTTGAGCTCTTTAGCGGATTTTTCTCCGGTTTTAGACACTCCAATAACCACTGCCAGCCGAACTATAGAGGTGATTAATGAAGGGAGCTTGGGATTTTTTTATAGCGGCCAAACAAGCAATGCTTCTGGCATTCTATGCGATTATTTAAATATTACAGCCAAACTTAACAGCATTACGGAATACAGCGGAAGCTTAATGGGGTTTGCTTTTGCCGATAAAGAATTTTCAAGCCCGCAAACTTGGGAATTTTCAGCAGCACTGGCAACAACCAGCGAATTTTTAGAAAATACAACCTGCAATTTTGATTTTGTATTCAATGGCCAGCAGGCAACTTCAAGCTTTGGCTTTTCTGACCAAGAAACCATTAACAATACAATTACAGCAGGGAGCTTTAACGAAGAACCGCCGCCAATAACGGAAAAATGCGTTAAAATCAATGAAGTTTACTACGACCCCGACGCAGCCCACGGTTCAGCAGATGACGAATGGATTGAAATATACAATGCCTGCTCTTACCAGGTTAACTTAAAAGATTGGGAATTAGCGGATAATTCTTCTTCAACTGAACCGATAAACGGAAACCACACCCTTGACCCAGGCCAATTTTTAGTGCTTTCAAGCAATGCTTCAACTTGGACATACTGGCCTTTAGTTCCCTCAAATGCCGTTAAAATAGCGCTTGGAGGAACTGAACTATTTAACGGCTTAAACAATGACAGCGACCGAGTGTTTCTTTATGACAATTCAGGCAATCAAATAGACGAGGTAAGCTGGGGCCAAGATGTTTCCGCTTTTGACCCTTCTGTTTTAGGTGTTGGCAAAGGCCACTCTATTGCCAGAAAAACAAAGGGAGTTGACACTGATACTGTCAATGACTGGGAAGATTTGTCAACGCCAAATCCCGGCACAAACCCCCATTCTTTCTCTGTTGGCTATTTAAACCAGCAAATATCATCAAATGGAAGCCAAGAGCAGCCGGATTTTTCTTCCAGCCAAAGCGATTTATTCCTTTCTCTTGAAAATTCAACATCAGCTTTAGATTTTTCAGCGGAAACGCCAACAGGCAGCGAACCAGAACAGCCAAGCGAACCAGAACCAGAACCAGAAGAAATTATTTCCCAAGAAAGCCCAGAAATCAATGAACAGCCCCTTGTTTTAGAAGAACAGCCAGAACAGCCAAGCGAGCCAGAAATAATTCAAACACAGCCAGTAATAGAGCCAGAAGTTCAGGCAGTAGAGCCGTCATCAGAGCCAGTACTTGTGGCTCCTGAAGGCGGAGGAGATAACAATAATGAATAACTTTAAACAAAAAATTTTAATATCAATTATTTTGGCCTTGGGCTTAGCTTTTTCTGCTAACCAAGCGGTTTTGGCTGTTGATAATTTAGTTGTTGAGTTCGAAAAAACGCCATCATTATTTTCCGAAACAAATTTTTTGCCAGGCAATGATGTTAGCCGATGGGTAAAGGTTGCAAATTATAGCGGACAAAGCCAGAGAATTGCCACTGAAGCTATAAATTACCCAAACCCTATGCCAGCGGATGATTTATCAAAGGCCTTAGTGTTTGTTATAAAAGAAGGCGCAACAGATTTATACGGCGGTTCAAGCCCAACTGGGCCCAAAACTCTTTTTGACTTTTATCAGGATAGTCAAAATTATCAGGAAATTTCTTTGTCTGACTTAGCAAATGGAGCAGATACGCAATACGATTTTGTGATTTCTTTTCCTTCAGGAGGAGAAAACAAATGGCAAAATGCCACTACCACTTTTGACATTTTAGTTGGTTTCCAGCAAGGAAATAGTCCATTGCCGCCCAGCCCGCCTGTTCCGCCTACTGGAAGTGGAAACGGAGGAGGGGGAGGAGCTATTTTACCCCCAGGATTAACAATTCTTGATGAGTCAGTTACAACCACTGTTTCTGACCAATGCCAAGCCACTGTTTATTGGAGTACAACCTACTTTTCAACTAGCCAGGTTATATACGCCATAGAAGGCGGCAATCATATTTTGGATTTAGTTAATGCTACTGGCACGCCGCTAAGATATGGCTATGATTTCACCACGCCAGAATACAATGTTAACCCAAAAGTAACAGGCCATCAAGTAACTCTTTACGGCTTAACTTCAGGCGCTACTTATTATTATCGGGCGGTTTCGCATGCTTCGCCAGCTTCGGTTAGCTTGCAGCATTCTTTTGTGATGTGCCCTTGTTCGCAGCAAAACCAAATTAACGAGCCCATAACTGCAGGAGAGCCATTGGCTTTTAATAATAATGTTTCAAATCAAGCTAATGTTTTGGGGGAAAGCCAGGAAGCAGCTGGGGCAAATGAAAATCCAGCGCAGGACAATGCTTCAACCACAGTATTGGGAGATAAAGCAGATAACTCTAACTTTTTAGCGAACATCAGCAGCTTTTTTGGCAAGGGTTTTGCGTGCTTAAAATGCTTGCCTTGGTGGCTGGGAATTATTTTGGCTTTGCTTTCTTTGCAAAAAATTGTCTGGCTTTTTAGAAAAGCTAAAAAAGAACAAGACCTTGCCTTAAAAAATAAATTGAAAAATGCTGGTATTGCTTGGGTTGTTATTGGGGCTGCTTCTTTAGCTGCTACTTTGATTTTTTACTTAACTAAAGCCTGTTTTTATTGGTGGCTAATTATTATATTTTTTGCTTTGCATATTTTAATTTACCAGTTTATGGTGCCCCAAAAAGGGGAGCAGAAAAGAAAAATAAGCTATTTTGCAATATTCCAAATTATTATTTTGGTTTTGGCTATTATTTTTGGGGTTATAAAAACCTGTGTTTGGATTTGGCTAATAATTTTAATCTTAGCCATAATTTTTGTTAATAATAAAAAATAACTAGGCATTTCACCAACCAAAAATCTGTCCTGAGTTTATCGAAGGACAGGTTTTTGGTTGACAGGGGATTTTGTGGTATTATAAACTAATAGAATAAAGTAAAAATATGGTTAAGTTAAACGAAAAAAAGTATAAAAATGTGATACTTTTTTTTGCTAATAAAATTAAAAATGGCAGCTTAGGAAAGCTGAAAATGATGAAGTTGCTATACTTTTTGGATTTTGATTTTTTTGAACAATATGGCAAGTCAATTACTGGGGATGAATATTTAAAGTTTGAAAATGGGCCAGTACCCAGAATGGCTGAAAAGATTTTAAAAGAAATGCAAGGCAAGGAGATTAAGATATCAAATATAAAAATAGCCAAGGGGTACAATGACCAGCAAAGAATAGAGCCATTAAAACACTTTGATTTAAACCTTTTTTCAAAAGAGGAGTTGTTGGCAATGGAGGAAATAGCTGAAAAATGGGAAAAATTTTCTGGAACAGAAATGAAAAATGCCAGCCATGGCGAAGCCCCTTGGATAGCCACAAAACCAAACGGCATTATTGATTACAATCTGTCTTACTATCGCAATAAGTGCGGCGAAATGGAAAGAATTTAAATGGTATGGAAACCATAAGGCATTGCGATATTGAAAAAGATTTGAAAACATTAAAGCGTTTTTCTGCTCCAAGAGAATCTTTAGAAGCATGGGAACGCCTTTTTTATTTAAAAGGAATTAAAGAAACTCCTGGGATAGAGCAATGCCCAGGGTTTGGCAGTTTGAAAATTTATAAAGCAAGAGTTGTGCCGTTGAAAGAAAATGTGGGCAAGTCGCAAGGATACAGATTGATATTCAAATTATTGGAAAATGATGTTTGCGAAATTATTGTTTTTTCAAGGCATGGGATTTATAAAACCGAACAGGAGTTATTACAGTTGATAAAAAACCGTTTATAATTATAAATTTGTTTAACCAAAAACCGCGGACATCCGCGGTTTTTTGGTGGTAGCTTTTTTCGGGCTGCCCAGGGAATCGCACTGGGGCCGCCGTTACCCGGGGCTTTTTAACGCCAAAAGTATTTGGCTAAAAAGCCCGTTAAAAGCATAATATGCTTTTAACCCCCTCAACTAAAAATATTTCGGGTCAGGTGGAGTTGAACCACCGCTATGCCTACCCCGAAGGCAAGGACTACCCCTATCCGATGACCCGCTATTTTACAACTTCTTCTTTCGGGGTTTCCTTCTGCTTCTTTTGCCTCACGGGTTTGGACAGGGTTTTAATACATTTGGTGCAGGCCTCTACTCTTTGGCCAGCAAGCTTTGTAAATTTTTTATTTCTAACATCTTTTGGCACAGTTAGCCATTGAAGATTTGGGTATTTCCTTACCTTTGGGGCTGGGTTATATTTTCCCCTTAGCTTGTTTAGCTTTCCAAACATTAAAGACCCTTTATTACAGATTGCGCATGTTTTTGCCATAGGTTTGATTTGAAGTTTTAATTATATTGGTATAATATATGATAAACAGCTTTTTATCAAGCTATAAAGCAATGCTTACTATTTTTAGCATAATTATTTTAATTTTTTCTATTATTATCCACGAAGTGGCCCACGGCGCTATGGCTGAAAAATTGGGTGATAAAACAGCAAGAGATGCTGGCAGGATAAGCTTAAACCCAATAAAGCATATTGATTTGTTTGGCTCAATAATTGTGCCGCTGTTTTTAGTGTTAGCTAAAAGCAATATGCTGATTGGCTGGGCAAAGCCAGTGCCAATAAACCCTTATGCTTTACGGGATAGGAAATACGGGGAAGCTAAAGTGGCAATTGCCGGGCCTTTAGCTAATATTTCTATTGCCTTGATTTTTGCTTTGGTTGTGCGGTTTGTGCCTTTGTCTAATAATCTTTTTGGCCAAAACTTGGCAATGATTTTGCAATATATTGTTTGGATAAATCTGCTTTTGGCATTTTTTAACTTAACGCCTATTCCGCCCTTGGACGGTTCGCATATTTTATTTGCGTTCTTGCCAAAATCAGCGGATGGTGTTAAGGTTTTTTTAAACCAATTTGGGATATTTTTTCTGATTATGTTTATTTATTTTGTATTTCCTTATTTGGGGAAATACATAATGGAAGTATTCCAATTGTTGGTTGGCGCGAAAGTTCTTTAACCTTTAACAAGGAGGGAGGAGGGGGATAAAATGGGCAATATTTTTAGCGAGTTTTTTGAAGGATTGCCAGAGGTAGTTAAGCAAGACTGGCAAAAATTTATCCATAATCCATATTTCGTTCCTGTTTCTGCCACTATCTTTGTAATAGTGTGTCTTGTACTTTATATTCTTTTTTTTCGTAAAGTTCATCACATCGTTCGCAAAGATCCCAATATGTTGAAATGAGCTTTACACTCTAACAGCGTTTGGAACATTTCCAGACGCTGTTGCATTTTATTTAGGGCGTTATTTTAATTTAATGAAAAATAAGGTATTATCGATTCATAATGATAGAAATTACTGACGAACAACTTATTGAAAAATATTTGAAAGGCGATGAAATATCGCTGGAAATTTTAATGGCCAGCAGTTTGGCGCTAATATCGCAGGGGCAGGACAAAGAGGGGATAGAGTTGGAGGAACCGGAGCAGTCGGAGGCGGGTTTGTTTCGGGCGAGGTTATTTCGCAAGATGGCCAAAGCATAACCTTAAACCTTAGAGACACTGGTACAAAAATTGTTTTCTTCTCTACTTCCACCCAAGTTATGAAAACATCTGCTGGCTCTCTGTCTGACATTCAGATTGGCGAAAACCTAACCATAACTGGCAAAGCAAATTCCGATGGTAGCATAACCGCCCAGTCAATTCAAATAAGGCCAAATATCTCAGCAGTGGGGAATTAAAAAACAGACCCCCGAGGTCTGACAGCTGTCAGACCTCGGGGGTCTGTTCGTTCCTTTAAGGGATGCATATTATTGACATTAATTTTTTAATTTGGTAAATTAAATTTACTTATCAAGAAGTGATTTATTTTTATTTATGCCAACAATCCACCAATTAATTAAAAAGCCAAGAAAGCCAGTGAAAAAGACAATCAAAATGAGAGCTTTGACTTATGGTTTTAATGTTTTAAAAAACAGGCCTCAGAGCTTCCCTTCTCCATTTAAAAGAGGAATTTGCACTAAGGTTTTTACAGTTACTCCGAAAAAACCAAACTCGGCTTTAAGAAAGGTGGCTAGGGTTAAATTGTCAAACGGCAAAGAGGTTTCTGCTTATATTGGCGGGGAAGGCCATAATTTACAAGAGCACTCAATGGTTTTGGTTAGAGGTGGAAAAGTAAAAGATTTGCCCGGTGTGAGATATCATGTTGTGAGAGGGCATTTAGACACCACGGGGGTTGCTGGAAGGAAAAATGGAAGGTCAAAATACGGAGCGAAGAAAGCGAAATAAATGACGCTCTAAAAATGAAAGCCCGAAGGGCGTATCATTTTTAGCAAGCGGAATTTACCCCGCTCCCTATACTGCTTATCTTTTCACTATTAATAAAATAATAGTAAAAGGAATAAATAATCATTGAAGTAATAATAGGCAGTTTAGGGAGCGGGGTGTAAGTCCTCGTAAATTCACTCGTGGCTAATCACCACTCACTCATTAACGATTACTAACATGGCTAAATTTAAAACAAGAGAAATATTGCCTGATTCATCTTACGACAGCGTTATTGTTTCAAAATTTATAAACACCGTAATGACTCAAGGCAAAAAAAGCATTGCCCAAAAAATTGTTTATGGCGCTTTTGATATTGTAAGAGAACAAACTAAGCAGGAGCCAATGGATATTTTTGAAAGAGCTTTAGAGGAAGCTGCCCCAAAAGTGGAAGTGAGGCCGCAAAGGGTGGGCGGGGCTACTTATCAAGTGCCAAGAGAAGTTAAAGACAAAAGAGCTTTAAGTTTGGCAATGAGATGGCTTATTGCATCAGCCCAGAAGAAAAAAGGCAAAGATATGGCCAGCAGATTGGCTGAAGAAATTATTCAAGCAAGCAAAGCAGAAGGGGAAGCAGTTAAAAAGAAAATCAATGTTCACAAGATGGCCGAAGCCAACAAAGCTTTCGCCTACCTCGCTAGATAGTATTTATTCGCGTATTTGCAAATTAGCGTTAAATTCGCATATTAGCGTTTTATTTTATGAGAGAATTTCCAATAGATAAAACAAGAGATATTGGCATTATTGCCCATATTGACGCAGGAAAAACAACCGTTTCGGAGCGGGTTTTGTTTTATACTGGAATTTCTCATAAAATTGGCGAAGTGCATGAAGGAGAGGCTGTAATGGATTGGATGGAACAAGAAAGGGAAAGAGGTATTACCATTACATCAGCGGCCACCACTTGTTATTGGACCCCAACTTCTTTGCCAAAAGAAAAAGCCAATTTATTTAGATTCAACTTAATTGATACCCCAGGGCATATTGATTTTACTGCTGAAGTGCAGAGGTCTTTGCGGGTTTTGGATGGAGCTGTTGTTGTGTTTGATGGGGTGGCAGGGGTGGAAGCTCAGTCAGAAACTGTATGGAGGCAGGCTGATAATTATAAAGTGCCAAGAATATGTTTTGTAAATAAATTAGACAGAATGGGAGCGAGCTTTGATAAATGTTTAGCTTCTATTGAACAAAAACTTACTAAATCTGCCGTGGCTATTCAGTTTCCTGATGACCATGAGGAAAGGTTTAAGGGCATTGTGGATTTGATTGTGCAAAAATATTATACATTTGAAGGAGAAAAAGGAGAAAATGTTATTGAAAATGAAATTCCCGATAATTTAAAAGAAAAGGCCAAATTGTTGCGGCATAATATGATGGAAAAAATTGCCTCAGAAGACGAAAACTTGCTAGACAGATTTGTGGAAGGCAAAGAGATTTCAGTGGACGAAGTAAGGGCATCTTTGCGAAAATCTGTTTTGGCTTATAAACTTATTCCAGTGATGGCGGGTTCAGCTTTGAAAAACAAAGGCGTTCAACTAATGCTTGACGCTGTTTGTTATTACTTGCCAAGCCCAATTGATTTGCCCCCAGTTAAGGGGTTGGACCCAAAAACAGAAAAAGAAATTACCAGAAGCGCAAATGACACAGAGCCATTTTCCGCCTTGGTTTTTAAAATTGCTACTGACCCGTTTGTGGGCAGCTTAGCTTATTTTAGAGTTTATTCTGGAACTTTAACAAAAGGTTCTTACTTGATAAATCCAATCTCAGGTGAAAAAGAACGAATTGGCCGAATTTTGCAAATGCACGCAAATTCCAGAAAAGATATTGATGAAGTATTGGCTGGCGATATTGCAGCCACCGTGGGCTTAAGGAGAACTGGCACAGGGCACACTTTGTGTGATGAAACCAATCAAATTATTTTAGAAAAGCCAGTATTTCCAGAGCCAGTTATTTCTATTAGAATTGAGCCAAAAACAAAAGCCGACCAAGAAAAGCTTATTGTGGCATTAAAGAAATTGTCTGATGAAGACCCAACTTTTAGAATTAGAGAGGACTTAGAAACTGGCGAAACAATTATGTCTGGTATGGGAGAATTGCACTTAGACATTTTGGTTGAAAGAATGAAAAGAGAATTTGGGGTTGAAGCCAATACTGGCAAGCCTCAAGTGGCTTACAAAGAAACTATTATGGCGGAGGCGGAGGCTGAAGGAAAATATATTAAGCAGTCCGGCGGTAGAGGCCAATACGGCCATGTATATTTAAGAGTTAAGCCAAAAGAAAGAGGGCTTGGCTATGAATTTAAAAATGCAATTAAAGGAGGTACTATTCCTCAAGAGTTTATTCCAGCTGTTCAGAAAGGGGTTAAGGAGGCAACAAACAAGGGTGTTGTGGCTGGGTATCCTGTGGTTGATATTGAAATAATTTTGTATGATGGTTCTTACCATGATGTTGATTCTTCAGAAATTGCTTTTAAAATTGCATCTATGATGGCATTCCAAGCGGCTTGTAAAAAAGCCACTCCAATAGTATTGGAGCCAATTATGAAGCTTGAAGCAGCGTGCCCAGAAGAATTTTTTGGCGATGTTATTGGCGATTTAAACAGAAGGCGGGGGCTAATTGAAGAAACAGATGATAGGGTTGGCCAAAAAATAATCAAAGGCAAAGTGCCTTTGTCAGAAATGTTTGGCTATGCCACTTCTCTTAGGTCATTGACTCAGGGCCGAGGAGCATTTACAATGGAATTTGACCACTATGAAAGAGTGCCAAGTAACATAGCTCAAGAAATAGTGGAAGGAAAACGAGTATAAATTTTAAATTTATGAATTTATCAAATATTAAAAAAATAGTTTTAGAGGAAGGCAAAGTAGTTATTATTGACGGGGAGGACGCTTTGGTGGTGATGAATTTTGATGAATATAAGAAAATAAAAGGATTGCCAAGAGAAGAAAGAAAAGTTGAGTTAGCAAAGCCCGTGATTGAATTAGCCCAGCCCGTGATTTTAGCTGAGCCAGAAAAGCCATTAACCGAGCTAACCTTAGACGATTTGCCGTTTTAAGCATTGACTTTATTTTTTTAATCAATATAATAAGCTTAAAGTAAAAAATAATTTAAACTCTTGAAATTTGAAGTATAAAAATTGAAACTTTAAGGTTCCATTTTTTATGTTTCATATTTCATAAAATTTTTATGGCAGAGAAACAAAAATTTGAGCGAACAAAGCCGCATTTAAACATTGGCACTATTGGCCATGTTGACCACGGCAAAACTACTTTAACAGCAGCTATGTTAAAGTATGCCCATTTAAAGGGTTTTAAATCTTCAAACAAATCAATTGATGAAATTGATTCAGCCCCTGAAGAAAAAGCCAGAGGCGTAACGATTAACATTTCACACAACGAGTTTGAAACAGCCAACAGGCATTATGCTTTGATTGACTGCCCGGGCCACGCTGATTATATTAAAAATATGATTACGGGAGCGGCCCAGATGGACGGCGGTATTTTGGTTGTTTCGGCGGCCGAGGGCCCTATGCCTCAAACCAGAGAGCATGTTTTGCTTGCCAGCCAAGTCGGTTTGTCAAATTTGCTTGTCTTTTTGAATAAAGTTGACCAGGTTGATGACCCAGAAATGATTGAATTGGTGGAATCAGAGTTGAGAGAGTTATTAAAAAAGTATGGTTTTCCTGGAGATACAACTCCAATTATTAGAGGTTCAGCCCTAAAAGCTGTTGCTGCTGAATCAGCGGATGATGAGGCCATGAAGCCAATCGCTGAATTGTTTGAAAAGATTGATTCATTCTTTCCGGAGCCAGTTAGGGCAACAGACAAGCCATTTTTAATGGCAGTTGAAGATGTTTTCTCAATTGAAGGCAGAGGCACTGTGGCAACAGGCAGAGTGGAAAGAGGCGTTGTTAAAGGGGGAGAGGAAGTTGAAGTTGTTGGCTTGCGAGCTACTCAAAAAACCATTGCAACAAGCGTTGAAATGTTTAATAAGATTCTTGATGAAGGAAGGGCTGGAGACAATGTTGGCATTTTATTAAGGGGGTTTAAAAAAGAGGATATTGAAAGAGGGCAAGTGCTTGCCAAGCCTGGCTCTGTTACCCCTCACTCTGAATTTGAAGCAGAAATTTACGCTTTAACCAAAGATGAAGGCGGAAGGCATACTCCGTTTTTTTCTGGTTATAAGCCCCAATTCTTTATTAGAACTTGCGATGTAACAGGAGATGTTATTTTGCCAGAGGGCGTTGAAATGGTTATGCCAGGGGATACAATAAATGTAACAGTTAAATTAATTACCCCGATTGCTTTGGAAGAAAAACAAAAGTTTGCTATTAGAGAAGGGGGAAGAACAGTTGGAGCTGGAGTGGTTTCAAAGATTATAAAATAGGCAAAGGTATCCAGTCCAAAAGGACTGGATGTAAATATTCGTAAATTCGTTTCACTCATTAACGACCGCTAACACATGACCGTTAAAAAACAAACAGAAATAAAAGATAAGCTGTCAGGAGCAATACCTCAATTAAGGATTAAGCTGAAGTCATACGACAGCAAGGTTGTTGATGCTTCATGCCACCAAATAACAGAGATTTCCGGAAGGTCAGGCGTGGAAACAGTTGGCCCTGTGCCTTTACCAACAGAGATAAAAAAATACACGGTAAACAGGTCAACATTTGTCCATAAAGACGCCAGAGAGCAGTTTGAAATGAGAGTGCATAAAAGATTAATTGAGGTTATAAACCCAAATCAAAGATTTATTGAATCGCTAAGGGATTTAACATTGCCAGCGGGCGTGGAAATTGAAATAAAAACAATATAAAAGTGGTTGATATCGGATACCGACCACAAATAATGTTCAAGATAAAACCCTATGGGTTTAAATCTTGAAGCGGGAAGAATTTAACCCTTGAGTTTTTAACAAAAATGCGGGGAGTTAATGCCTCGTTTTTTGTTGATAAGAGAAAATATGCCATTTTTATTAGGAAAAAAATTAGAGATGACCCAGATTTTTAATGAAAAGGGAGATGCAGTCCCGGTAACTTTGGTTGAAGCTGGGCCTTGTTTTGTTTTGCAGACCAAAACTAAGGAAGGGAAAGATAAATATGATTCTATCCAGGTTGGTTTTGAAAAAAAAGATAAAAAAGTTAAAAAAACTGAAAAAGGCAAAGAGTATAAGTATTTAAAAGAGTTCAGCAACGATGAATCAGGAATTAAGAATTATGAATTAGGGCAGGAGATTAATGCATCAGTTTTTAAGGAAGGAGACAGTGTGAAGATTTCTGGGATTTCAAAGGGCAAAGGATTTCAAGGAGGCGTAAAAAGGTATGGTTTTAGGGGGCATCATCAAACCCATGGAACAAAGCATGAAATAAGGACTATTGGTTCTGTTGGAGCAACTGACCCAGGCAGAGTTTTTCCTGGCAAGAGAATGCCTGGGCACATGGGGGTTGAAAGAATTTCAGTTAGAAATTTAAAAATTGTTAAAATTGATTTAGAAAATAATTTGATTGCTATAAAAGGCGCAATTCCAGGCAGGCGCGGCACGCTTATAGAAATTAGAAGTTCAGCAGTAAATAAAAAGAAGAGCTAAGCGAAGGTAATTATGGAAACTAATATTTACAATCAGAAGGGAGAGGTTATTGGGAAAGTTCAGCTACCTGAAGAAATTTTTGGCGTTAAGCTGTCAAAGGATTTGTTGCATCAAGTAGCTGTTTCTCAAATGGCAAATAGAAGACAAGGAACAGCCCACACAAAAGACAGGGGAGATGTTTCTGGGGGAGGCAAAAAGCCGTGGAGGCAGAAAGGAACAGGCCGGGCCAGAGCTGGCTCAACAAGGTCTCCTTTATGGAAGGGCGGGGGAGTTACATTTGGCCCCACAAACGAAAAAGTTTATAAAAAGATTGTTCCCAAAAAAATAAAAAGAGCTGCTTTGTTTATGGCTTTAACCGAAAAAGCCAAAAATAATTTTGTGGTTTTAATAGAAGATTTAAAGATAAAAGCTGCTAAAACAAAATTAGCAAGCGCGATTTTAGAAAAAATGCCAAGCAACAGTAAAACCGCTTTAATTGCTTTGCCTGAAATGGACAAGGATTTTATTTTAGCTTCAAGAAATATAGAAAAAATAAAGGTTATGCAAGTTAAAGACTTGAATGCTTTGGATATTCTAAATAATAAATATTTAATTATGCCAAAAGAAAGCGTGAAAGTTATGCAAGAAATATTTTTGAAATGACATACTCCACGCCCATGTGGGCGTGGCTCCTGTCTATTGTCAGAGTATCAATATTTTACTCCGGGCGATTAAAATCGCCCTACAATAAATATGGGATTATTTTTTAAAAAAACAAAAAAAGAGGAAAGCTTTAAAGGCAAGAAGGAAAAAGCTGTAAAAAAAATCACTGAAAAAAAGGAGCAGAAAGAGGAGGAAAAAAAGCCTGCCCTTGTTAAAACTACGGCGAGCAAAGCAAAAAAGGGGGAAGTAAAAGTAGCTCCAACCGTTTTGAGCAGGCCGCAAATCACAGAAAAAGCCACTTTTTTGATGGAAAAAAATCAATATATTTTTCAAGTTTTTAAAACAGCCACAAAACCAGAAGTAAAGAAAGCAGTTGAAGAGGTTTATGGCGTTAATGTTGAAAAAGTAAGAATAATTAATGTTGACAGAAAGCGAAAAAGATTGGGCAGAACAACAGGCTGGAAAAAAGGATACAAAAAAGCGATTGTAACATTGAAAAAAGGGCAAGAAATTGAATTAATTCCGCGATAATTATGGCACAGCAAAAGAAAAAAACAATTTTATCAAAAAATAAGCCACAAAAGAGCTTATTGGCAGTTTTAAAAAAGACAGGCGGTAAAAATAATACTGGCCGTATTACGGTGCGCCATAAAGGAGGCGGGGTAAAAAGAATGTACCGAATAATTGATTTTGGCCAGCAAAAAATAGGCGAAAAAGCAGTTGTCGTGTCTTTGGAATATGACCCGAATAGAACTTGCCATATTGCTTTATTAAAGTATAATAATGGCGAAGTAAAATATATCATAGCTCCGGATGGTTTGAATATTGGGGACGAATTATCTTGTTCGGATTTAACCCCCATGAAAGCTGGAAATAGGATGCGCTTGAAAAATGTTCCTATTGGCTCAATGGTGCATAATATTGAGCTGTTCCCAATGGCCGGCGGAAAGATGGCAAGGTCTGCTGGGAGCGGAGTGATTGTTATGGGCCATGAAGGAAAGTACACTCAGCTAAAGATGCCTTCAACCGAAGTAAGAAAAATTTTAAGTGAATGTTTTGCTTCTATTGGCCAGGTCTCAAATCCAGAACATAGGTTTAAACAAATTGGAAAAGCTGGCACTGCCAGAAAAATGGGAACTAGGCCTTCGGTTAGAGGCTCAGCCATGAATGCTTGCGACCATCCTCATGGAGGGGGCAAGAATAAACAGCCAATTGGCAAGCACCCTAGAACTGCCTGGGGAAAGCCAGCTTTGGGAGTTAGAACAAGAAAGAGAAGCTGGACAAGCAATTTAATTTTAAAAAGACGAATCCAAAAGAAACACAAGTAAAGGAATACTCCGCGTCACTTTTTAATTTTTAAGAAAAGATTAAAAATTAAAAAGTGATGCGGAATGAAGTACTCGTAAAATTTTCCGCTAATTTTACGAACAAAATTAACGGAAAATTAACGATTACTAATCACATGTCACGATCCCTAAAAAAAGGTCCCTTTGTGGACGAAAGATTAATAAAAAAAGTCATCGGCCAAAAAGCAGGTGAAAAAAAGATTATAAAGACATGGTCCCGCGAGTGTTCAATTGCGCCAGAAATGGTTGGATTTACTTTTGGAGTCCACAACGGAAAAGAGCATGTTCCTGTTTATGTTACCGAAGATATGGTTGGGCACAAGCTTGGAGAATTTTCGCCAACAACAAAGTTTGGCAGGCATGGAGGAAAAATGCAAAGAGAACAAGAATCAAAAACCCAAACTAAAGAGGCCCCGAAAAAGAATTAAAAATTATTAGCATGGCTGTAATAGCTAAATTAAACAATTTAAGGATATCGCCCAGAAAAGTTAGATTAGTGGCTGATATGGTTAGAGGAAAAAAAGCTGGGAAAGCCCAGTCATCTTTAGGTTTTTGCATTAAGAAGGGGGCCTTGCCCTTAAAAAAGCTTTTGGAGTCAGCAATTGCTAATGCTAAAAACAATTTTAAATTAGATGAAAAAGATTTGTTTATATCCTTAATAAAAGTTGATGAAGGACGAACTTTGAAAAGATGGAGGGCCAGAGCCAGGGGAAGGGCCTGTCGCATTGAGAAAAAAACATCTAATATCACTTTGAAACTGGATATTTTTAAAGACAAAACAGGTAAAGAAATAATAGAAAAGGCAAAAGTAATTCAAGAAGTAGTTAAAAAAGCAGTTGAAAAAGAAAAAGTTAAAAAGAAAATAGTAAAAAGTAAATCAAAAAAATGAGCCATAAAGTACACCCAAAATCTTTTAAGATAAGAGAAATGAAAGACTGGCTTTCAAGAGGCTTTTATAAAAACAATTTCCCTGTTTATTTAGAGGAGGATTTTATAATTAGAAAATTTATAACAAAGAAATTGCCCGCAGGAATTTTAGAGGAAGTAGAAATTGAAAGAACTTTAGCGGCTTTAAAAATTATTATTAAAACATCCCGCCCCGCTTTAATTATTGGCCGGGGAGGGAAAGGCGTGGAAGAATTGAAATTAGGGATAGAAAAGGAAATTGCTAAAGTTAAAAAGGCTTTAAAAAACGATAGAAATGTTATTAAAATAGAAATTATTGAAGTAAGAAACCCATGGCTTTCAGCAAGTTTAACTGCCCAGTGGATGGCCGGCCAAATTGAAAAACAGGTGCCGTTTAGAAGGGTTTTAAAAATGGCAATAAGCAAAACAACCGAGCAAAAAGAAATAAAAGGCGTAAAGGTTGAAGTGTCGGGCCGATTAAACGGTGTTGAAATTTCCAGGCGAGAATGGCTAAAAGATGGGAGGCTTCCCCTCCAAACAATAAGAGCAGTAGTTGAATATGGAGCGGCCGAGGCTCATTGTGCTTATGGAGTTATAGGGGTTAAAGTTTGGATGTATAAAGGAGACAAGTTTAGTTAAAAGTTAAAAGTGCAAAATTCAAAGTTATGTTGACACAACCAAGAAAAATGAAACATAGGAAGTGGCATAAGGGGCGGAGCAAAGGAAATGACGTAAGGGGAACAGAAGTTTCTTATGGTTCTTTTGGATTGAAATCAATGGGGACAAAATGGATTACAGCTAACCAAATGGAATCAGCCAGAAAAGCTATTACAAAAGCAATGAAAAGAAAGGGCAAATTATGGATTAGGATATTCCCCCAAAAGCCAGTTACCCAAAAAGGCGGAGAAGTTGGAATGGGCGGGGGCAAAGGAGCGGTTGACCATTATGTTTTTCCAATAAAACCAGGAAGGGTTATGTTTGAAATTGATGGCGTGGACGAAAAGATTGCTGTTGAGGCCTTTAGCAAAGCATCGGATAAGCTGCCAGTTAAAGTTAAATTTGTTAAGAAATAATATGAAAAGACAAGAAGCATTAAAAGAATTTTCTAAAACGAGCAAGGAGGATTTGCAAAAAACATTAAAAGAAAAACAAGAAAAACTTAGGGAGTTTAGATTTGATTTGGCTGCTGGAAAAATAAAAGATATCAGGGCAATAAGAGCGACAAAAAGAAATATAGCTCGCATATTAACCTTAATAAAAAAATGAAAAAGTTATTAGAAGGACAAATCGTTTCCAACAAAATGATAAATACCGTTGTTGTTAAAGTAGAGACTGTAAAAGTGCATCCTAAATACAAGAAGCGCTATAAGTCTTTTAAGAAATTTAAAGCTGATACAGCCGGGAAAGTTTTTCAGATTGGAGAAAGGGTAATTATTGAAGAATCAAGGCCTTTGAGCAAGGATAAGCGCTGGAAAGTAAAGCAATTGCTTTCCGATGGCAAGCCAGACCCAGTAGGTCATTCTACTGAATGAGGCGAAGCCAGAGGATTAGCAGGGCTTTACCCCGTTAAATAAAATTTGAGTACAAATTTTAATTTTAAATTAGTAAATTTAAAATTATTTAACGGGGTGTAAGAACTTGTAATGAGTTTTCAAGCCATATTGAAATATAGCTTAAAAACTCACACAATTTCTAACATGATACAACTACGCACAATGCTAAATGTTGCAGACAATACAGGGGCTAAAATAGTCCAGTGTTTTCAGGTGCCTGGGGGAACAAGAAAAAGATATGCAAGAATTGGCGACATTATTATTTGCGCTGTTAAAAAAGCAGAGCCTCGGCGCGATGTTAAAGAACATCAGGTTGTGAAAGCTGTAGTTGTAAGACAAAAAAGCCCATTTAGAAGGAAAGACGGTTCTTATTTGCGATTTGATGATAATGCTTGTTGTATTTTAAACGACCAAAAGCAGCCCAAGGGCAATAGAATTTTAGGGCCAGTGCCCAGAGAACTGAAAGAAAAAGGTTTTGACGCCATCATTACAATGGCAAAGGATGTAGTATAAATTTATGAGAATCAGAAAAGGAGACAATGTTTTAATAATTGCTGGTAAGGACAAAGGCAAAAAAGCTAAAGTTTTAAAAAGTTTTCCATCAAAAGGATTAATTTTAGTTGAAGGAGTAAATATTAAAAAAACTCACAAAAGGCCAAAAAAGCAGGGAGAAAAGGGCCAAATTGTTGAAGTAGCTTTTCCAGTGGATTGTTCTAAAGTTCAAATTTTTTGTTCAAAATGCGGCAAGCCTTCAAGAATAGGGTATGCGATAACAGAAGGAAATAAAACGAGAATCTGCAAAAAATGTGGAGCAGAGATTTAACTATATGTTAAAATTATTAGAAAAATATAATAAAGAGGCAGTAAAGGAGATGCAAAAGAAGTTTGGGTATAAATCCTTGATGTCTGTTCCCAAAATACAGAAAATTGTAGTTAACTGCGGTTTTGGTAAAATGGTTATTGGCAAAGGCGCTGGGGAAAGAGAGAAAGCAGAGGAATATATTTCAGAGTCTTTGGCTACTATTACTGGCCAAAAACCATCTTTAAACAAGGCCAAAAAATCAATCGCGGCCTTTAAATTACGGGAAGGGATGGCGGTAGGGGCCCATTGCACTTTACGGAAAAAGAGAATGTATGATTTTTTAGAAAAATTGATTTGGGTTGTTTTGCCAAGAAGCAGAGATTTCAGGGGTATTGAACCTAAATGTGTTACAAATCAAGGAGATATTACTATTGGATTTAAAGAATATGTTCCATTTCCTGAATTAAGAGTTGAAAAAGAAAAAGGCATTTTTGGATTAGAAGTAACAATTTCAACAACAGCCAAAACAAAAGAAGAGGGCGTAGAGTTGTTAAGCTTGTTGGGGTTTCCATTTAAGAAATCATAATTTTTATGGCAAAAAAATCATTAATTAATCAATCAAACCGAAAACCAAAATTTTCCTCAAGAATAGTTAGGAGGTGTTTTAAGTGCGGAAGATATAGGGGATATATAAGAGATTTTGGTTTGTGCAGGATTTGTTTTAGGGAAATGGCAAGCAAAGGAGAAATACCCGGCATTAAAAAATCAAGTTGGTAAATGAGCCGTTAGCGAGAGCGAGCCAGCAGGCGAAGCTCCGAGCTTACGACGAATTTACCCTGTTAAATAATTTTAAATTAGTAAATTTAAAATTAAAATTTGTACTCAAATTTTATTTAACAGGGTGTAAGAACTTGTAATAAGTTTTCAAGCCATAAAAAAATTATAGCTTGAAAACTCACACAATTTCTAACATGACCGATCCAATAACAGACATGTTTAACAGAATAAGGAACGCTCAAGTTGTTTTCCATAAAACAACTGATGTTCCCTTTTCAAAATTAAGATATGGAATCGCCGAAATACTAAAAGCGGAAGGCCTTATTTTAGATTGCAAAAAAAGAGGAAAAAAACCTTTCCAAGTTATTAAATTACATTTAAAATATAATGAAAAAGTTCCAGCAGTAAGCGGGTTTAAAAGAATTTCCAAGCCCGGCCAAAGAATTTATAAAAAAGCAGACGAAATTTCAAAAGTTAGAAGCGGCTATGGCTTGTCCATTGTTTCAACTACCAATGGCTTATTAACAGACAAAGAAGCCAGAAAAAATAAAGTCGGAGGCGAATTAATGGTTGAAGTGTGGTAAATTAAGAATTACTAAAATGTCAAGAATAGGAAAAAAACCAATAGAAATACCCCAAGGCGTAACAGTTATCCTTGAAAAAGATAGTGTTTCATTTAAGGGCCCTAAGGGAGAAATAAAACAGGAAATTCCTGCTGGTATTGGCGTTGAACAGACTGGCAATGTTTTAATTGTTAAGCCAGAAAAAGAAGGCAAGACAATCCCAGCTCTTTGGGGGCTAACCACTGCTTTATTATTAAACCATGTTCAGGGAGTTTCTGCTGGATTTGAAAAAAAATTGGAAATTAGGGGGGTTGGATACAAAGCGGCCCTAGAAGGGGAATCAAAAATAAGATTAGATTTGGGTTTTTCCCATCCAATTTTTATGGATATACCAAAGGGCTTGGAGGTGAAGGTGGAAAAGCAAATTATTATTATTTCCGGATTTGATAAACAGCAGGTTGGCCAGCTTGGAGCAAAAATAAGAGCATTGAGAAAACCAGAGCCGTATAAGGGCAAGGGTGTCAGGTATTTTGGCGAGGTTGTTAGAAAAAAAGAAGGAAAGAAGGCGGGCAAGTAACGAATAACAAAGAACTAATAACTAATGACAAACAAGTTATGAAAGCTACAAAAAAACAAAAAAGAGTAAGAAGGCATAACCGAGTAAGGGCAAAAGTAAAAGGCACAAAAAGTATGCCCCGGCTTTGTGTTTTTAGGTCAAACCAGCATATAACAGCCCAAATTATTGATGATGAAAAAGGCAAAACTATTGTTTTTGCCAGCGATGCTGGAAAATTGGACGCGAAGTTATTAACCAGCGAGGCAAAAGATAAATCAGGAAAAGTGGCTAAGGCATTTATGGTTGGCAGATTAATTGCCCAGAAAGCTATTGAAAAAAAGATTAAAGAAGTTGTTTTTGATAGAGGAGGTTTTAACTATCATGGCAGGGTGAAGGCTTTGGCTGATGGGGCAAGGGAAGGAGGGCTTGTGTTCTAAAGAACACACGAATAACAAATAACTAATAACGAATAACCATGGAACAACAGCAACAGCAAGGAAAATTTAATAGAGAAAGAAGAGGCCAGTTTCCAGCTAAGCCAAAAGACGAATTTGATTCAGTGGTTTTAGATTTGGCCAGAGTAACAAGAGTAACAAAAGGAGGAAAACAAATGAGGTTTAGAGCGGTTGTAGTGGTTGGCAATAAAAAAGGGAAAATTGGATTAGGCGTTGCTAAGGGGCCTGACGTTGCAATTGCTGTTGAAAAATCAACTCGGTTAGCAAAGAAAAATTTGATTTCAGTGCCGATGTTCCAAGAAACAATTCCCCATGAAGTTTTAGCAAAATACGGCCCAGCCAGAGTTTTATTAAGGCCTCAAGCCAAAGGAAGAGGGTTAGTGGCGGGGGGACAGGTTAGGGTTATTTGCAATTTAGCAGGCATTAGAAATATTTCGTCAAAATTATTATCAAGGTCAAGGAACAAATTAAACATTGCCCGGGCAACAATAATGGCCTTAAAGGGTTTAAAAACAAATGCAAATCCACGAAATACAACCGCAACACAAAAATAAGGATAGTAGGCGAGTGGGCAGGGGAGGAAAGAAAGGAACATACTCTGGAAGGGGCTGTAAGGGGCAGAAATCAAGAGCTGGGCGAAAAATGCAGCCATTTATGAGAGAGATCATTAAACGATACCCAAAAATAAGGGGATACAGGCAGGAATTAAGAAGCGAGGAAGTTGCCTCTTTAAATCTCAGTGCTTTAGAGAAAAATTTTGAAAAAGGAGATAAAATTACTCCGGAAATTTTAGTTGAAAAAAAGTTAATTAGAAAAATTGCAGGCAAAACCCCATTAGTAAAGATTTTGGGAAATGGCGAATTAACCAAGAATTTTAGCTTTGAATCATGCTTGGTTTCAAAAGCAGCTCAAGTTAAGATAGAAAAGGCAGGAGGAAGTATTAAGTAAAAAGGTTTTTTAAGATATGGAATGGCCACAAAAATTATTATTAATATTTAAAGATAAGCAATTAAGGAATAAAGTCCTGTTTGTTTTGGCTTTGCTGGCTGTTTCACGGTTGGCTGCTAACATTCCTATTCCTGGGATTGATTTGGAAAATTTAAAAAGATTTTTCAGCCAAAATGAGTTTTTTGGGCTTTTAAACATTTTTGTTGGCGGCGCTTTTAGTAATTTGTCAATTGTCATGCTTGGCTTGGGCCCGTATATTACCTCAACAATTATCATCCAGCTTTTAACAATGATATTTCCTGCATTGGAAAAAATGTATAAAGAAGAAGGAGAAGCAGGAAAAGCAAGATTTAATAGATATGGCAGAATTTTAACTGTGCCATTAGCTGCTTTGCAAGGGTACGCAATGCTGATGTTGTTTCAAAAACAGGGAGCTATCGCTGTTTTGCCAGCATGGCAAATGGTTACCTCTATTATTACTATTACAGGAGGCGCTTTGTTTTTAATGTGGCTTGGCGAGCTTATTACTGAAAAAGGCATTGGAAATGGCGTTTCAATTTTAATATTTGCTGGCATTGTGGCTGACACGCCTTCTCAAATCAGGCAGATATTATTAAGCTGGGATTCTTCAAAAGCCATTCCCTATATTGCATTTTTTGCAATTGCTTTGGTGATTATTGCTGGAGTTGTTTTGATAACCGAGGCAAAAAGAAATATTCCGGTTAATTATGCAAAAAGAGTGCGGGGCAATAAAATGTACGGAGGAGTTTCAACTTATTTGCCAATCAATTTAAACCCGGCTGGCGTTATCCCAATTATTTTTGCTTTAAGCATTTTAATGTTTCCCACAATGATTGCTAATTTTTTAACTGTTGGGGGGAATGCTTTTATTGCTAATATGGCAAAAACGGTTTCTTTGTTTTTGCAAAATATTTGGGTAAATGGAGTTTTGTTTTTTGTTCTTGTTTTTCTTTTTACTTTTTTCTACACAGCAGTTACTTTTGACCCAAAATCAATTGCTACTAATTTGCAGAAAATGGGCGGGTTTGTGCCAGGCATTAGGCCGGGTGAATCAACTGCCAAGTTTTTACAGAAAATTTTGTATAGAACTCTTTTTATTGGCGCTTTGTCTTTGAGCTTAATTGCTGTGATGCCTTCAATTATTCAAGGAATAACAGGTGTTGTGGCTTTTCAATTTTTGATTGGGGGCACAGCAATATTGATTGTGGTTTCTGTGGTTTTGGATATTTGGAGGCAGGTGAAGGCACAAATGGAAATGAGGGACTACGAAAACTTGTAGAAAGCTTTATTGGCAAAAGGAGTTCGGCAAGTAAACTTTTTTGAGCCGCTCGTTTGCTCCAGCGGCAAACTCGCTTATTCCTCGGCAAATTTTCGCTATTAAGCGAAACCAAGCAATTTGCCTGCGGATGCTCAAAAAAGTTTCTTACCCAACTCCTTTTTAGTTGTGTAATTCTTTCAAGTTTTCTTGTTGGGGATGAATAGAAAGAGAAGGAGAGAAAAGAATATATTTCGCCGAAAGGCGAATTTTTTGTTTATAGACAAAAGATTTACAAATAATGATGATTGTGGTAGAAATAAATCAGGTGGTGGTGGTATTTAGATGGTTATAAGAAGATTATCTGATATTTACACTGCTGATAATAATAGGAGGCGATAGAGATGCAGAATATACAAATTTTATTAGCTCATTTACTGGGAGACTATATATTGCAATCTTCTTGGATGGCCAGCGGTAAGGTTAAAAAATGGTGGCCTGCTGCTTGTCATGCTGCGGTGTATACAATATCCGTGGCGACTGTTCTAAGACTATCATGGAGAGCAGTTGTGGTGGTTGCGGTTTCTCACCTACTAATAGACAGGTTTCGCCTAGCAAGGTATTTGACTTTCGCTAGTAATTTCTTGTCTCCACCTTCAGCTTGGCGGAAATGGAGCGAATGTAATATAACGGGTTACTACAAAGAATTGCCATCATGGTTGACAGTTTGGTTGATGATTATCGTGGATAACGCGATTCATATTGCTATCCTTGCGTTGCTTGTTTGACTCAATGGCGGTTACAGATACATTATTAACCGCCATAAATCCAAGTTCGGAACTGAAAAATTGTGGACTTAGATTTGGTAATTTAGTTAAATTTTGCAGGTCTGACCAGCCTGTTTTTCTTTACTTTTTATTCTCTATAAGAATTACAATATGAAAGCGGTCGCTTTGAAACTGTAATTTTTTATTTGCATATTGGTTCGCTATTTTGTATATTAAATTATATCTTAAATTATATGTCAAAACCTATAAATTTTGTTTTAATTGGAAGGTCGGGCTGCGGCAAAGGAACTCAAGCCAAGCTTTTAAGGGAGCATTTTGGCAACCTTTTTTATATTTCAACAGGACATCTTTTTAGAAAGCTGGCTGCTCAAGAAACACAAGTTGGGCATAAGGTTAAAGATGTTTTAGACAATGGCGGGCTTCAGTTTGATGATTTGGCCACTATGCTGTGGGTATCGGAAATTTCTTATAATTTAAAAGAAGACCAAGGTTTTTGTTTGGACGGAGCTCCTCGTAGGATTGAAGAAGCTAGAGTGCTTGATGATTTTTTGGAATATTTTGGAAGAAAAGAAAGCACAATGATAATCTTGATAGATATTTCAAGGAAAGAAGCATCTGATAGATTAACCAAAAGAAGGATTTGCAAAAATTGCGGACAGCTTATTCCTTGGGTTGGAGATTATAAAAATTTAGACAGCTGTGATAAATGCGGAGGTGTTTTGAAAGAACGGGCTGACGACACTCCAGAGGCTATTCAAAATCGGCTGGATTATTTTGATAAAGATGTAAGCAAGGTAATAAAATATTTTAAAAAGAAAAAATGGCTTATAAAAATAAATGGCGAACAGCCAATTGAAAAAGTTTTTAATGATATTTTAAATGAAGTTAGAAAAAGAAATGATCACTCTTAAGACGGAGAAAGAAATTGAAATAATGCGCGAGGGCGGAAAAATTTTGGCTGGTATTATGGAGCAAGCCAAAAAAATGGTTGTTCCCGGTATAGCCACTTTGGAAATTGATAAGGCCTGCGAGGATTTCATTTTGCAATCTGGCTGTGAGGGGGCTTTTAAAAATTACGAGGGGTTTCCAACTGTTTCTTGCTGCTCGGTTAATGATATGGTGGTGCATGGCGTGCCCAATAGACAGGCCTTAAAGCAAGGCGATTTGCTTTGTTTTGACTTGGGCATTAAATATAAAGGTTATTATTTGGACTCGGCTTTTGCAATGATGGTGGGCAAGCCAGAAACAAAAGACAGCGAAGTAATAAGGCTTATTAAAACAACTCAAAAGGCCTTGAAATTGGCAATTGCCAAAGCTAAGCCGGGCAATACATTTGGCGATATTGGAAATATTATTCAACGGTTTGTGGAATATCAAGGATTTAATGTTGTTAGGGATTTGTGCGGGCATGGCATTGGTATGGATTTGCATGAGGACCCAAAAATTTGCAATTATGGCAAAAGAAATTCTGGGCCCAAAATTGAGCTTGGCATGGTTTTTTGTATTGAGCCAATGGTAACAATGGGCAATTGGAAATTGAAAAAAGATAATCACGGGTTTGGCTACAGAACAGCTGATGGTTCATGGGCTTGCCATTTTGAGCATACAATTGCCATAACCAAAAACGGAGCAGAAATTTTAACAAAAATTTAATTTTAATTCTATACAAAAAGTGGAAGAACAAACCTTCCTCTTTTTGTTTTATGTGGTGATTTTGCTATAATAAATGAATATGTTTTTCAAAAAAGCAGCAAAATCAAAATCAGAGTTAAGATACGATGTTGTTAACAAAGATTGGGTGGTAGTGGCAGAGGGCAGGGGAAAGCGGCCAGAGGATTTTAAAAAGAAAAAAATAGAAGAGGCAGGGGATAATATGCCTTGCGTTTTTTGCGATTACTTTACCCAGCCAAAGTTTTTAGATAAAAACTTGGCGGTTGTGCCTAATAGATTTCCCGCTTTCTTTCCGCAGAAAGATACTGGCTTAAAAACCGAAAGCGCTTTGTTTAAAAAAATACCTTCAACTGGTTTTCACGAAGTTGTAGTTTTTAACGACCATTCCAAACAATTAACTGATTTTTCTCAAAGCGAGTGGGAAGAATTGCTTGGCATTTACCAGCAAAGATATATTGCTTTAGCTAAAGAAAAATTTGTAAGTTATGTTTCTGTTTTTCACAATCACGGTAAAATGGCCGGAGCTTCTTTAATCCATCCGCATTCTCAAATTATTGCAATTCCTTTTTTTGACACAAACTTAGAGCGTTCCATAAGTTCCACCAAAGAATTCTTTAGAGAAAAAGGCCAGTGCCTTTTTTGCGCTATAAACAGGGCAGAAAAGCTGGCTCAAACAAGGATTGTTTTTGAAAATAGCAATTTTTTGGCAACTTGCCCGTTTGCTTCAAAAGTGAATTTTGAAGTTGTTATATCTCCCAAAAATCACTTGCCTTATTTTGAAAAAATAACAAAAGAGGAAAAAAGCGATTTGGCCCAAGCTTTCAGCGAGGTTTTAGTAAGAATTGGCAAGGGGCTGGATTTTCCAGATTATAATTTTTATTTAGCCACAAGCCCGTGCGATGATAAAGAGTATCCTTTTTTCCATTGGCATTTCGTTATTATGCCCCGAATTTCTATTTGGGCTGGTTTTGAGCTTGGGGTTGGCATTGAGATAATTACAATGCCCCCAGAAAAAGCAGCTGAATATTTAAAAAAGATAAAAATATGAAGAAATTAATAATTGCGAACTGGAAAATGAACCCTGTGAGTTTCAAAGAGGCGCAAAAGCTTTTTTTAGGCATAAAAACTGGGGCAAAAAACAATAAAGCAGAAGTTGTGGTTTGCCCGCCTTTTGTTTATTTAACAGAAGCTAACAGAATATTCAAAAGCGCAAGCAATATTAAAATTGGCTCGCAAAATTGTTTTTGGGAAAACAATGGCGCTTTTACGGGCGAGGTTTCCCCAAAAATGCTAAAGGATTTAGGGGTTAAGTATGTTATTTTGGGGCATTCAGAAAGAATAATAATAATGGGAGACACAAATGAAATGACAGCTAAAAAAGTAAAAATCGCGCTGAGCGCGGGTTTATTGCCAGTTATTTGTATTGGAGAAACATTAGAAGAGAGAAAACAAAGCAAAACATTTCAAGTTATTGAAAAAGCATTAAAAGAAAGCTTAAAAAATATTCAAAAACAACAAGTAGAGGGTATTATTGTGGCTTATGAGCCATTGTGGGCAATTAGCACAAACCAGGGATTAACTTGCACTCCTGATGATGCCTTAACAATGGCTTTATATATTAAGAAATTGGTAGGGGAAATTTATGGCAAAAAAACTAAGGATAGCGTGAAGGTTTTGTATGGGGGGAATGTTGGAGCAGATAACGCTAAAAGTTATTTAGAAAATGAAGCAATCGACGGCTTGTTGATTGGGGCTGCTTCGTTGAATATAAAAGAATTTTTAGGTATAGTGAAAAATATTTAACATTAATGATTTAAGGAATTCCCGATTAAACGCTCTTTGAGAGGAGCGTTTAACAGGATCTAAGAATTCGTAAATTCATTTCATTCATTAACGACTTCTAAGATATGACAGCAAATGAGATACGAGAAAAATATTTAAAGTTTTTTGAGAGTAAGGGGCACAAAAGAATACCATCTGCCTCTTTGATTCCAGAAAATGACCCAACTGTTTTATTCACCACCGCTGGCATGCACCCCTTGGTGCCTTATCTGCTTGGGGAAAAGCACCCCTTGGGAAAAAAGATTTGTAATAGCCAAAAGTGCATTAGAACAGGCGATATTGACGATGTAGGGGATAACACCCACGGGACTTTTTTTGAAATGCTTGGCAACTGGAGCTTGGGCGACCCCTCTGCTGAAGATGGCATCGGGGCAGGTTATTTTAAAAAAGAAGCTATTGAATGGAGTTTTGAATTTTTAATTAAAGAGTTAAAAATACCCATTGAAAGATTAGCGTTTTCGGTTTTTATGGGAGAG
>Ga0265296_1000444_pt1 | contig 64500 bp, 67 predicted proteins | sample MunlanPumphouse1_FD_189073 | JGI IMG/M metagenome (GOLD analysis project Ga0265296, IMG submission 189073) | Groundwater microbial communities from a municipal landfill in Southern Ontario, Canada - Pumphouse #1 | ecosystem: Environmental > Aquatic > Deep subsurface > Groundwater | place...
TGAGGAATTTGAAAAACCTTATTTCAAGGAACTTGTTGAGTTTGTGAAAACGGAATATGCGAATAAAAAAGTTTTTCCACCACCCTCGCATATTTTCCGAGCGTTTGAACTGTGTCCATTCGAAGACGTAAAAGTAGTAATTTTGGGACAGGATCCATACCACGGAAAAGATCAGGCAAACGGGCTGTGTTTTTCCGTGGGCGAGAACGTTGTGATGCCGCCTTCGCTGCAAAATATTTTTAAAGAAATTCATGACGACCTCGACCTGCCCATTCCACAGTCCGGCGATTTGGATTACTGGGCGCGGCAGGGAGTTTTGCTTTTAAACGCCACGCTTACGGTGGAAGCGGGGAAGGCCGGTTCACATCAAAAGAAAGGATGGGAAATGTTTACGGATGCAGTGATCCGCGCAGTTTCCGAAGAAAAAGAGCACGTTGTTTTTTTGTTGTGGGGACGTTACGCGCAAGAAAAAGGTGCCGTGATTGATGAAAAAAAACATCTCATTTTGCGTGCCGCGCATCCGTCACCTTTTTCCGCCTACAGTGGTTTTTTTGGCTGCAAACATTTCAGCAAAACCAATGAATATTTGGAGTGGAACGGCAAAGAGCCGGTGAAGTGGGGCTAGGCCCGTAACTGCTTCTTGACTTCATACTACTTTCTTTCGATAAATTCCTAAGTGCAGTCAAAACGTGATCAATCCGCTTCAATTTTGTCGCGGCCGCCCATGTAGGGCCTGAGCACTTCAGGAATGGTCACACTACCGTCGGCATTTTGGTAGATTTCCAGAACCGGGATGAGAATGCGTGGGGAAGCGATACAAGTATTATTGAGAGTATGTACAAACTGCATTTTTCCGTCCTTGTCTTTGTAGCGGATATTAAGGCGTCGCGCTTGATAGTCGAGGAAAGTAGAGCAAGAATGCGTCTCGCCGTAACTTTTGCGAGAAGGCATCCAAGTTTCAATGTCATTTTTGTAGTATTGGCCCTGGCCCATGTCTCCGCTGCAAACCGCAACCACGCGATAGGGGAGCTTGAGATCTTGCAGAACCTCCTCCGCATTTTTGAGTAAAATTTGATGAATGCGTTTGCTCTCTTCCATGCTGTTTGCGCAAAGCGCCACTTGTTCGATTTTTTGGAATTGATGAATGCGGTAGAGACCGTGTGTATCTTTCCCGTATGTCCCTGCTTCACGTCGAAAACAGTTGGAATAACCGGCGTAAAATTTGGGGAGCTCTTCTTCTTTTAAAACTTCATCGCTATGGTAAGCGGCCACGGCCACTTCACTGGTTCCAATCAAATATTTTTCATCACTCTCCATTTCACCGGTTTCGGCATTTCGTACTCCGAGTAGATAGGCTTGTTCCTCGCCGCCCGGGAAATATCCGGTGCCTTCCATGGCTTCGCGGTTCACCATGAGAGGAGGGAGAAAAGGCGTGAAACCTTTAGTCACTAATTTGTTGAGTGTGTACTGCAAAATAGCGAGTTCCAACAGCATTCCTTCGTTTTTCAAAAAATAACTGCGACTGCCGCTGAGTTTTACCCCGCGGTCAATATCTATAATATCGAGCGCTTTTCCAAGTGTGATATGGTCTTTTGGCTCAAAACTGAATTTAGGAAGTTCGCCCCATGTGTACATTTCCGCATTTTCCGTGTCATCTTTTCCTTCAGGGACGTTGGGAGAAATGAGACCGGGCGCGCGCAGCAAAAGCGCGCGCCATTCTTGTTCAACCGTGCTGAGTTTTTCGCTGACACATTTTTCTTCATCCCCCTGTTCGCGCATTTCCGCGATAGCCGTCTTTTTTTCTTCGCCGCTCAGTTTTTGAATTTTTTCAGACGCTTTATTTTTCTCAGCACGCAGCGTGTCGAGTTCCACTTGTAGTGCGCGGCGCTTTTCATCCACTTCAATAAAATGATCCACATCAAAATTGATGTATTTCTTACGAGCCGCTTCACGCACGGCATCCGGGTTTTGAATTATAATTTTTGGATCGAGCATAGTGTTTCCCCTAGGAGGAATTAACTCTTGGCCTTCTTTTGCACCTGCACTACAGGCAAACGTTTTATATATACCTGCTTTCCTTCAAACAGAATTTGGAGCTCAATAGGGTCCCACGTTTCGATTTTGAGACCTTGGACTCCCCAGAAATGGGTGTGGCTGCTCAGCGGTTTTTCGACTTCTTTTTCGATAGTGGACTTGGCAAGCACTTTGTCCTGCTGCATGAGCGAGAAGGTGATGCTGTGCTTTCCCTTGGGAATGAGAATTTTTGAAACTACAAACATTTGTGAATGTATTGCCGGTGTTTGCTCAGACATGATGCGTTCAAAAATCCCGACAAGATTCAATTTCCCGTCTATGGACATAGATGCATAGTCGCAAAACAGAGCATATTCGATGGGTTGAATTTTCATGTTTGATTGGTGAAATATTTTTCGACTTGAGCTTCGCTCAAATGAGCAAGTTGAGTGGGAACTTTTGACTGACGAGAAGGGAAGGTGTGAATTTTCTTGAGCTCCTCTCTGGATATTTCTTTTGACACTCGCCGTTCTTTCATTGCAGGGGTATCTCCGTCGGCTTCTTGTTTTACGAATACATAGACCAGTACGTACTTTCCTTTGCCTTTTTCTTGTACCGTGCAGAGCCGAACCATGAATTGGGGGTAAATTATTCAGTTAGCAATCTCAAACTCTTTTTTTGGACCATTTAGAATTACTTTACCATCCGGCATGTTGAATTTTGTGTACTGAAATTTCATTAAACTAGCCTGCTATATAACCTTTTGGTATGAGTGCAAATCTAAGTTCGGCAAAATCATTTCGATCTTTAATTTTTTCCTTCAATTTGCTCAAAGTTGTGTCCGCAGCAATGACCTTTTCATCTTTCGAGACTACCCACTTGCCTGCATGTTTGACTTCGTATTGCATCATGGGAGATTTCTTAAAGTGTGTTTATTGTACATCAATTTTGGAAAGAGACAAACGGAGTGAAGAGAGACATATTGATAAATTTATTCCTCCTGCTTGTCTTCCGGCTTCTCTCCTTTTTCATACACTTTTACATCCGGATCTTCTGCTGAGTCTGCGTGCGCAGACTCTTCGCCACCATCAGCTGGGGCACCTGCGTTCGGTTGTTGATACATTGAAGCGCCGATCTTTTGGATTTCTTCGGCGAGGGCTTCGTGCTTGGATTTCAAATCTTCGGGAGAAATTTCAGTATTCGCCAGCGCATCCTTTAAATCTTTGAGTTTTCCTTCCACGCTGGTCTTTACGTCCGCAGCGATTTTTTCACCGTGTTCTTTGAGAGTGCGTTCGGTTTGGGTCACAAGGCTTTCGGCATTCACGCGGATTTCGACAGAGTCCCTCTTTTTCTTATCTTCTTCGGCGAACATTTCGGCTTCTTTTCGCATTTTTTCAATTTCTTCGTTGCTGAGACCGCCGGAACCGGTGATGGCGATGTGTTGAGCTTTTCCGGTGGCTTTGTCAGTGGCTTTTACATTCAAAATTCCGTTTGCATCGATGTCGAAAGTCACTTCAACCTGAGGGACTCCACGAGGGGCCGGAGGAATGCCATCGAGTTGGAAATTACCGAGCAACTTATTATCGGCAGCCATAGGACGTTCACCCTGAAATACGCGCACATCCACCGAAGGCTGACTGTCGGCTGCGGTTGAAAACACTTGTGACTTGCTGGTGGGAATAGTGGTGTTGCGTTCAATGAGCTTCGTCATCACACCACCGAGCGTTTCAATTCCCAGTGAAAGGGGAGTCACGTCGAGGAGCAAAATGTCCTTTACGTCGCCTTGTAGCACTCCTCCCTGGATGGCGGCGCCAAGCGCAACCACTTCATCCGGATTAATTCCGCGGTGAGGTTCTTTTCCAAAAATTTCTTTAGCTTTGTCTTGCACGGCGGGCATACGCGTCATACCTCCCACGAGCACCACTTCTGCGATATCGCTTATATAAACTTTCGCGTCTTCAATAGCCTGTTTGCAAGGCTTCACACAGCGCTCGACGAGATCGGACGTGAGATCTTCCAGCTTGCTGCGGCTGAGTTTCATCACCATGTGCTTGGGACCATTTTTGTCGGCTGTGATGAAAGGCAGATTGATTTCCGTTTCATGCTGACTTGAGAGTTCAATTTTCGCTTTTTCAGCAGCTTCTTTCAAACGTTGCAGCGCCACGTTGTCTGATTTTAAATCGATGCCTTCTTGTTTTTTGAATTCATCGGCGAGGTAATCCATCAAAACAATATCGAAATCATCTCCTCCGAGGAAAGTATCTCCATTAGTAGACAGCACTTGGAAAACACCTTCACCGAGTTCCAGAATAGAAACGTCAAAAGTTCCTCCTCCCAAATCGAAGACGGCAATTTTTTTGTCGCCCGCATGTTTGTCGAGCCCATAGGCGAGGGCTGCGGCCGTAGGTTCATTAATAATACGTTCCACCGTGAGCCCGGCAATTTCACCGGCATCTTTTGTTGCCTGACGTTGAGAGTCGTTGAAATAAGCAGGCACGGTGATCACGGCACGGGTGACCTCGGAGCCGAGGTACTTTTCCGCATCGACTTTTACTTTTTGCAACACCATGGCAGCCACTTCCTCGGGCTTTCTATCCTTACCGTCGAGGACAATCGTACATTCGCCATTTTTGGCCTTTTTCACTTCAAACGGAAAACGGTCGACGATTTTTTTCACTTCGTCGTATTTGCGTCCGATCAGACGTTTGGCAGAAAAGATCGTACTGCGTTCATTCATCACCATTTGGCGTTTAGCGGGTTCACCCACGAGACGCTCACCGTCTTTTACCGCCACGATGGATGGCGTGGTGTTCTTCCCTTCCGCGTTGGCGATCACCGTAGCCTCTCCGCCTTCCATGACGGCGAAACAGGTATTAGTGGTCCCGAGATCGATTCCAATGATTTTTGACATAAGATTTTTAAAGTTAGCAAATTAGCACTCGCTATATTAGTGTGCTAATTTAGAGGGGTCAAGAGATTTTTGTGAAACTCATTGTAGTCTTAAACTTTACCCACCATTACTTTTGCGGGACGGATGGTTTTGCCGTTGAAGGAATAGCCCTTCTCAAAGATTTGCACGACTTGGCCGGCAGAACCTTCACCTTCCATGAGTACTTCATGACGATTGGGGTCGGCAGGTACGTCGATTTGGTCAATCACCTCCAGACCCATGTCTGTGAGCGCTTTCATTAGATTGGCTTCAATGACCTGTATGCCGTTTACCCATTCTTCATTTTCCAAATCTTCGGGCACCAGCTCAAAGGCGCGAGCAAAATTATCCAAGGCGGGGAAGATGGCTTCGAGTAGACGCATGTTGGCGTAGACTTGAATCTCGCTGCGGTCTTCTTCCGTGCGGCGTTTGAAATTCTGTAAATCGGCCATGGCGCGCTTAGCCGTTTCGGTCATTTCAGTCAGTTCGGCTTGCAGCCTGGCCAGCTCTTCTTGGAGTTGTTGGTCGTCACTCATAGTTGATTGTTTTCTAGAAGGTTACGAACTTCCATAAGGATAGCGGAGTTGTAGGCGTAAGGCATGCGTTTGGGTCCAATAATTCCAATAGCGCCTTCGTAGCCGTCGTATTGGTAGCTTGCAACGATGAGGGAGCAACTGTCAATTCCTTGCAGAATATTCTCCTCACCAATGAAGATTTTGGGTTCATTACCCAGGTCCAAGTCCACGAGACTGCTCAAGAAATGATCACGGTCTTCAATAACCTCCATAACCTGACTGGCGGTGAGAGGAGCTTCTAAAAATTCGCGTTGGCGCAGCATTTTAGAAAAACCCATGAAAAAAGTTTTTGTGCTATCCGGAATGGTGGCAAAAACCATGTTGGGTGTCGCCCGGGATAGAAGTGAAACCGCATCGTGGACACGTTGTTTGGCAAAAGTGGCTCGAGTTTGGTCGCGTAGGCTGGTCAGGGTTTGATGGGCGAGCTTGCGAGCCACTTCATAATCGGCGAGTTCATCTACGTAAAAACGGTAACCTTTATCGGTGGGCACGCGCCCGGCGGAGGTGTGCGGCTGCATAATAAGCCCCTGCCCTTCGAGCTCGGCCATATCGTTGCGCACCGTAGCCGGGCTGACCTTAAAATTGTAAGTCAAAATAATAGTTTTAGAACCCACCGGTTCCGCCGTTTGAACAAAGTGCTCAATAATGGCACTTAGAATCAGATTTTTTCGATCTTCACTCATGATTTTGTGGCCATATAGGCAGCGAGGTCGATACAGCGGCAGGAATAGCCCCACTCGTTGTCGTACCAAGAAAGTATTTTGATGAGATGACCGTCGAGCACTTGAGTTTCAAGTGCGTCGAAAATACTGGAGCGCGCGTCACCCTTAAAGTCGGAAGAGACAAGAGGTTCTTCGGAATAGCCCAGGAAGCCACGAAGACCGCCCGTTTCCGCGGGTGCTTCGCTGGCAGCTTTCATCGCGGCATTCACGGTATCTTTGGTGACCTCTTTATCCAACTCCACGGTTAGATCTATGAGGGAAACAGTCGGAACGGGAACACGAACGGCAATGCCATTTAGTTTTCCGGTGAGTGCGGGGATCACAAGGCCAATCGCTTTAGCGGCTCCCGTTGAAGAGGGAAGCATGTTGAGGGCGGCGGCGCGGGCGCGACGAAAATCTTTATGATCGTTGTCGTGCAGGTTTTGATCGTTGGTGTAAGCGTGAATTGTGGTCATGAGCCCGCGCTTAATGCCGAAACTGTCGTTCAGCACCTTGGCTACCGGCGCGAGTCCATTGGTGGTGCAGCTGGCATTGGACACAATAAAATGTTTAGTCGGATCGTATTCAGTGTGGTTTACTCCCATCACAAAAGTATGATCGATTTCGTCTTTTGCCGGAGCGGAAATCATCACGCGCTTGGCGCCCGCTTTAAGATGTTTGCCGGCTCCTTCACGAGTGGTGAAAACTCCGGTACATTCAATCACAAGGTCGATATTGAGATCTTTCCAAGGCAAAAGTTCCGGGTCGCGATTTTGCACCAGTACCACCTCTTGTTTTTTAGGTGCACTGTCGTGTGTGCCATCCGGTCGAGTGATAGTGAGCTTGCCCGCTTCGCCTTTAATGTCCATTGGCAAAACACCATAGTTGGAGTCGTATTTCAAAAGGTGAGCCGTTTGAACGGGATCACCCAAATCATTTATAGCGACGATATCGACTTTTGGATTCATTAAATTGGCGCGAAAGACCAGCCGGCCTATTCGTCCAAAACCATTGATGGCAACGCGCATTTAGTGGGGGGGTTAATTAGGTTGTGGCTATGCCACGTTCTTGCTTAGGCCGTAGGCACTCGCCTCTGCTCGCAGACCCTTTAGGTCCGCTTGGAGTATAGCGATTTTTTTTGTGTATTCAACTAGTACTCCAAAGGCCCGTCCACGGTTTCACCACGATGTTGTTGTGCCGGATTCATGTAATCGGAAAGAAGCCACTCGGTTTCCACGGTTCCGTCCGGATGAGTAATGATGTATTTCCATGCAATTTGGCCAATACCCAGGAACGCGCCCACGCCGGCTTCCACTTCGTCCGTTTGGTTGCTGGCGGTGTAGGGGCCCCATAGTTCGGTGCTGCGTCCGTCGTCTTCGCCGTAAAAACGAATCACCGCTTCTTTGTAACCTTCTTCCTGGGCCACCATGAGAAGATAATTAGGCGTGTTATTCACAAACTTAAAATCCTGTTCGCCGGGGAAAACTGTGGCATCCAGTCCATCGCCAAAGTGCTGATAATAGATCACGTAAAGGCTGTGGCTGCGATGATCGGTGACTTCCAGGGCGGCGTTTAAAACGGCACGGTACATTGTGGTTGAGACCTGGCAAACACCGCCCGCCGGTGTCGGTTCCAACTGGGTTCCTTTAAAAATGGCATAAGCTTTTTTCCATCCCGCGTATTCAATTTCTCCTAAAAACTCTACATAAGAAAATTCACCGCCAGGTGGAATGAGAATTCCATTAAAACGTTCATTCACCGCTTTTCTAATATTGAATTCGCGTTCGGGCGAAGACCCCCAAAATGAAGTTTTCCCTTCGGCCAAGAATTCAAGCGGACCGAGGTCCACGCCCGTTTTGTTTATTATGCGACCTTCCACAATACGTATGAGTCCCCGCGCGGTGCTTTCTTTTTTTTCCAAAGCAGCCAGGATCATTTCTTCCGTGAGATCCGGAGTCAACTCTTTTCCGTCTGCAATTTTTCCCTCAAAAGTTACGCGACTGGTTTTGCTAGGGTCCGCTTCCAGAAGCGTGAAATTTTCTGCAGCTACATTCACGGACGTACTCACCGTCGTGAGCATATAATTCAAAAATTCCGGAGTGAAATTCAGGCGAAGTTTTTCACCCACTTTTTCTAACACCAAATCTTTTTCTTGTGCGGGAAAGGAGTACGTGACGCCTTCCACTTCAATTTTAAAACCTTCCGTCAGCAGAGTTTCCATGAGCGGTTTGAGGGGTTGCAGCTCTTCATCGGTGAAAGGGGCTTCCACGTTATTTAGACTGAGTACGCTTGCGTAAGCGGTGTCCAACTGGGGTGGCGAATAAGAGGGTTCCATGCCCTTGTTCAGCGTGAGAAGGAAGAAAAGAAGACTCGCGCCCCCTAATAAAATTGGCTTTTTCATGCGTAGAGTGGTGCCACCAGCCTAAAAGATTTTTAGGTGGGGTGCAAGACATGCTAAGCTTGCGGCATGAACGAAGGCTTGATAAATGCGGTAAAAACCCTGCACGGGGGAGGTGTGGTAGCTCACGCCACGGAAACGTGTTACGGCCTCGCCGCGGATATTTTTCAAAAAAAATCCCTTGAACGTTTGTATGATTTAAAAAAAATGCCGCTCGATAAGCCCGTGAGTATTTTGGTGCATGATTTGGATGAAGCGCAGCGCTATGGAGAATTTTCGGCGGCTGCGCTTAAGCTCGCGCTCAAATACTGGCCGGGGCCGCTCACTATTATTGTGCCGCGTAAATCCACACTGCCTAAGCTGGTGAATTTTGCTTGTCCGACGGTGGGTTTCCGTGTGAGTCTCAATAAAAAAACTCGCCAACTTCTCGAGGCCTTTGGGGGTCCGCTCACTACCACCAGCGCCAATATTCACATGCAGCCCCCCGTCTATTCCGTTCAAGAAATGCTCGACCAGGGACTGGTGCCCGACTTTATTTTAGACAGCGGCCGCCTTGGCGGAAATCCGCCTTCGACGATAGTGGAAGTGATTGGGGATAAAGTGCGGATGGTAAGGCAGGGGAAGATTGAGATTCAGGAAGGGTCGTCTTGATTTCTTTTTTGATTCTTATACCCTTTACGTACACGCTTATGAAAGAAAAAATATTTTTCATTGTTCTGGCTTTTGCGTTTGCGGGCACGAATAATTATTCGGACGTATATCCAAATGATCCTGTTCAAGAGGCTTTACAATATCTCACCGAGGAAGGTGTGGTGGAAGGTTATGGAGATGGCACTTTCCGACCTCTCCAACTCATAAATAGAGCGGAATTCACTAAAATGATTGTGGAAGGTGTAGTGGGAGAAACTCCGGACGAGTATGTCTATGCAAACTGTTTTTCGGACGTAAATTCCGAGTGGTACGCGAAGTATGTATGCCAAGCAAAAGAATGGAATTGGGTGGAAGGGTACGGGAGCGGTGAGTTCAAGCCGGATGATGATATCACTCGTTCTGAGGCGATCAAAATTATGCGGGAAGCCTTTAAGTGGGAGCTGTTGAACGAGCAAGGAAGCAGCCGGTTCTACGACAATCAAGACAGCTCGGCCTGGTTCTGGGATGACCTTATGTCCTTTGAAGAACGGGGGCTTTTGGATACTTTAGACGCTTTCATTTCCCCTCATGAACTTATTAGCCGCAAACAAATGAGCACCTTGCTCTACAGAGCGATGAAATTTGAGGAAGGGGAAGTCGTGGACAACTGGTCTTACGAATACGACACGGACGTCGGCTATCAAGAAATTTTAGACCTGGGGTTGGCCCCGGCTATACCTCCCGAAACTACTTTCCCGAGTCACTCTCAGTCAGGTTGGCCCTACGGTTGTTATAGTTTCGCCACTAAAAATTTAGTGGAATATAAATACGGAGAAATCTTAGACATTGCTGCGGTGCAGGCGGCTATTGGCTGGGACGGTACCTTTATATGGGATGACGCGGAATCTTCCAATTTTGCCGCTCTATACAATTATGACATCGTTTTTAGCTACGATGGCTCTGCAGAGTTCTTCCTTAAAAAACTTGCCATGGGGGAGCCTCTGGTTCTGTACATCCCTTATTATTCCGGAGACGTAAATATTGGCCATCAAGTTGTAGCTTATTCTTTTGACGCGGATGGCGTTTGGGTCGCAGACAGTGCGCAAGGACTCCAACGACGCATCCCCTACACGGACGTTTTTCTGGATGGGGCAAACTCTACGACTAATTTAACCGAATACAGGAAGGTTAAAGCCGGAGGAGAGGAAAAGTTGCAAGCTTACTTTTATTAGCACAAGTGCCGTAAATGTGATATAATATTAGGATTTAATGAACACCAAATGAGTTTTCTCAACCTTTTCATCAGGAAAAAAGAAAGTTTTTTCCACCATGTTTGGACCATTATGTTTACCGCAGTAGCTGTTATCCTCTTCTGGAAAGGAGTTTGGGGTTTAATAGATGAATTCTTGTTTCCCGAGAATCCCATACTCGGCAATTTAATCGCAATCTTTATAGGCCTGTTGATTTTATATCTGGACGATAAGAAAATAGCGGAACTTGAGAACGTTTAGTGCGCTGAGTACACCCTCACCACTACCCATCGTATTTGCTCTAAATGTGATCCACGAAAGCCACTTTGTGAATACATTTATTACGCAATGCTACCAGGGTGAAGGCAAGTGCTTTTAATTGAAAATTTTATCCCCCAAATAACAGATCAAAAAACCAGCGCTGTAGACAAAGTGTGTACAACTTTTGTATACAAAGAAGACAAGCATTTTTGCATTATTCTTGACGATTGTTTTAGGGGGGCCTAGCGTTGTCTCACCTTTTAGCTCTTGTGCAAGAAACTTATTCAGGGTCCCCCAGTACTCATCAGCCGGTTCTCCTCAGGGAGTGCCTCGAGTACTTGGCTCTTAGGCCCGGAATGATAGCGGTAGATTGCACGCTTGGACTCGGAGGGCACGCCAGCGAGATTCTTAAAGCCATTGGGCCAAAAGGATTTCTCTACGCCTTCGAGCGCGATGAAAGAAACCTAAAAGTTGCTGAAAAGCGACTCTCAGAGATCGGGAAGAACTTCAAAATCTTCCACGATTCCTTTAGCTCCTTGAAAGATCGGCTCAGGAGGGAAGGGGCGTCTCACGCAGATGCTATTCTCTTTGATCTTGGACTCTCGTCCCCACATGTGGACGACCCCGACCGCGGTTTTTCTTTCCTAAAAGAAGGGCCGCTCGACATGCGCTTTGATGCTTCTACGGGTAAAACCGCCGCCGACCTGCTCAACTCTTCAACGGAAGAAGAGCTTGCCGACATTTTCTACCACTATGGTGAAGAACGGTTTTCTCGGAAGCTCGCCCGCGCAGTCATTCAAGATCGAAAAAAGGAACCTTTCCATTCAACACTACAGTTTGCGGCCTTTGTGGAGCGCGTCTTAGGAAAAGGGAAGCCCGGTAAACACCGAGCGACTCAAATCTTTCAGGCGCTACGCATCGCCGTTAATGAGGAACTTATGGCCCTGGAGCTTGGTCTCAATCAAGCGATTGAGCTTTTAGCCCCTCAAGGACGCGTGGTTGTGCTCAGTTACCACTCTCTTGAAGATCGCTTCGTGAAGCAAACCTTCAAGCAACTCGCCACAGACCTCCGCGATCCTACTGATTTATTTGGTCGCAGAGTCCTAAGATCGAAGAGCCTTTCCCTCCTGAATAAAAAGCCGATCCGGCCTTCCGATGAGGAAGTCCATTCTAATTCCCGCGCTCGCAGCGCCCTGCTTCGCGCGGCAGAACGCTCGGCGTAGCCGAGTTTGCCCCTGTTATGAATAAATTCACCACCACATTTCAAACCCTTTTCCTTCGTAATGAAAAGCTCAGCATGCTTTCACTCGGAGGAGTCATGTTACTTTCGCTCATTATTATGGGGGTCATCTCTCTCACCCTGCTGAATGATAAAGCTATGAAGGGCTATTTACTCACCAAATTGGAAAATGAAGGACAGGAGCTGATCTCTGACGGAGAAATTACCGAGATGCTCATGCTCCGCGCCCGTTCCATGGATGCTATTGAGGCTCAAGTCGCCTATATGGTCCGACCTGAAGTGGTTACTTATGTGATGCCGATCAGTGTGGTTGCTCAAAATCAAGAAAACGCCTTTGAATAACAGGCCGAAGCGTAAGCGGAGGGTCTTACTTAAACTATGAAACCCTAAAGGGGTTAAGGGGAAATCCATAAAGCCTTCCAGGAATGGGGGGTTTTATGTTTGTGCTGCAATTTGGCTCTTGACAAAAGCGGAATAACGTATAAAATGGCCTCTTATTTTCAATCATACTTTTTTATGGCAGAAATACATGTTGCACCTGGAGAGCCTGGACCTACTTCACCTGGAGTTCGAGTTCCGGAGATTTCTGCGCCTTCCGGGTCAATTCCTCAAAATCGTGAAGTGGCAAGGTTGAGGAGTAATCTGCGTGCAACTACGCTATTAGCGCTTGCTACGCTTGCTGGTTTGTTTGTTACGAACAGAAATGAACTTATTGGAGGTGATTTACAGGTTGGCATGGATTCTCATGTAGCTGCTTATAGAGGAAAGGCAACAAGTGATGCTCGTGTTCAAACAGTCCAAGAAAAAAGGCTGGGCGAGGTTGCAAAAGAGGAAGCAGCAGTCGCTCAATATGAGGCCGAATGTGCGCAAGGACTTGTAGATGAAGAATCTTACCCCGAAGGGTCCCCTATGCGTTCTATTTTAAGTAGAGCAAGGAATAAGCGAAATTCTGTGAAGGCTGACGAAAGATATGGACTAAAGGCAGTCCCTGAACAAATTGAGAGGCGGCGGTCAAATGTTCTTGGGATTCAAAATTGGCATTCAGAAGTAGTGGATGCATGGGAGGTTGAGGTAGACCAACCAAGTTATAAGGGGAACGCCATTGGAGCAGCCCTGGCGACCATATTGTCAGAAAGTGAACTGAAAGCGATAGTTGGTCAAGACGGAGAATACGATTTCAGCAGCATACCTTGGGCTCAAGCTCTCTCGGATGCGGAGGGTGAATGGAGCACCTCCGTAAACGAAGGAGGCTACTTCAGTAGAGTGGGAGAAGTAGTAGATTTTGAAGGGGTAAAATCTCCCGCAGCAGTACAGGGAGAATTAGATCGCCTTCAAGGGAATCTCGCGGCTCAGGAAGCTACCCTTGCACGTGAGCGAAAAAATTTAGAAATAACAGCTGAAGAGGCTCGAGGACAGATTAAGAAGAAGGCTCAAGCGGATCTTGCCGCGATTCCTTCTGCGTCAGTTTTAGCTCAACAGATCCATGAATATGCTCAATCTCGATTAAAGGAGGTAGATGCACAGCTTGCCACGGACGTGGCAGAGCTCATGCAAAGATTAGGGGGACAAGAGGAGAGTATAAATGAAATAGCTCGTGCGAGTTTAGCGGAAAATGAAGTAGCTTTGCGGAAAAACTTGGGGTTGAGCGGTAGAGTGTTCAGCTATTTTGTAGGTGGAGCAGAACCGGTTTTGGATCCAGTTGAAGATTGTCACGATAAAAATATGCAATTTAAAGACCCTACTTATTGTGAGGTTCATGCTCTGGCAGTTTTGAATTGTACAAGTGAAGAAGGTGGAACGGCTGTAGTTGAAACGGTTTGTGACGATGGCAAAAACGTCTCTATGAGACCTTATACTTGCTCGCCATCTGAGCCTCTCGAGTTAGTGGCTACAGGTAGAAGAACTACTAAGGAACCAATTTCCGGCTATCGTGCTGAAATCTCTACAAGCGATTTGTGTGAACGAGTGCAGTCGGGCACCTGGAGTACTAGACTTACTAAAATTGAGCGCTAATCAAGGCGCCTAAAAAAATTGAACAGGCATTCCAGCAGCGGGCGCACCAGGTAACTTAGGGGCGATGATTGCTGGTGCAGTAGCTGTCCAAGGGTAAATAGTCACCTCAAGTTTGTTGAATCTACTTCTGGGATGGCGAAAAATAGTGAGAACACCATTACTCACGCTCACTTTGTCGCCGGTTTCAATGAGATTGATCTGCCTGTTTTGTTTGTACATGTGATCGTACGAAAGGCGCAGAAAATTAGGCTCTTTCAGCCTGTGACTTCCGTCCAAATTATTTTGAAGGATTCTAAGAACGCCCTTTGTGTCGGTGCTTTCGACGGTATATTCGCTCATGGTTAAAGTGGTTCTATCAGGAAGGTTCTTCCCAACCTTGTCCAAGAGATTCATGCGTTCGTAGGAAGTTGCCACTTTCTCTGCGTGTGGAGTGGATTCTCCCGTGCTTTCATTGGTGAAGCGCTCCCCACTATCCAAAAATACTCGATAAGAGGGATTTTCGAAGGCGGTTTTTGATTTCCAGATGAGCATAGTTTTGTTTTAAATCTTATAATTATACCATAATTAGCCTGAGAAACCAAGCGTTGCTAAAGAGGTCCGTCCATTGCTATAGTCTCATCACTTCCTCTAATTTTCGACTTATGGATCTTTCGATTTTAAAAGCCACCGCGGAGGCTATGGTTTTGCCCGGGAAAGGAATTTTGGCGATTGATGAAAGTACCGGCACTTGTAAAAAGCGTTTTGAGGCGTTGGGGGTGGAGTGTACGGAAGAAACGCGCAAAGAATATCGCGAGTTGCTGGTGACGGCGCCCGGAATCGAGCAAACCATCAGTAGCATGATTTTATTCGACGAAACGCTCCGTCAGTCCGCAAAAGACGGGCGCCGCTTTGTGGATATTTTAAAGAGCAAAGGAATCATTCCGGGAATCAAAGTGGATACGGGGGCTAAAAATTTGGCCCTGCATGCGGGAGAGCAAGTGACGGAAGGCCTTGATGGTCTACGCGAGCGTTTGGCTGAATATGCTTCGTTTGGCGCGCAGTTTGCCAAATGGCGCGCAGTAATTACTATTTCGGACAGTTTGCCGAGTCGCGCTTGTATAAAGGCCAATGCGCATGCACTGGCGCGCTACGCAGCGCTTTGTCAGGAAGCGAACATGGTGCCCATGGTAGAGCCTGAAATGGTGATGGAGGGAACTCACACGATTGAACGTTGTTACGAAGTGACGGCGCAAGTTCTACAAGCATTGTTTGCCGAACTTGCCGAACAAGGCGTGGCACCGGAAGGTACTATTTTAAAAGTGAGCATGGTGCTTGCCGGTAAAGATGCAGCGGTACAATCTACCGAACAAGAAGTGGCCACTCAAACGGTAAAATGTCTCAAAGAAAATGTGCCGGCAAATATTGCCGGCGTGGTGTTTTTATCCGGCGGACAAAGCGATGCAAAATCTACCGTGCATCTCAATTTGATGCATCAACTTGGTGAAACACTGCCATGGCCGCTGAGTTTTTCATACGGCCGTGGTATTCAACAGCCCGCGCTCAAAGCTTGGGCCGCAAATCGCACTCAAATTGTAGAAGCGCAAAAACTTTTGGTACATCGCGCACGTATGAATGGCCTGGCTTCTCAAGGAAAATATTCCTTGGAAAGTGAACAAACCGCTTAACCCTTTTCCCATGCTGCTTCTCGAATTTCTTGAGAAAAAAAACGTTCACACTTCCCTCATGGAACTTCTCGTGGAACTTAGCCATGCGACGGAGGAAATTTCCACATCTATCATTCAAGCCAGCACCAAAAAAGCAGGTAGCATTAATGCATCCGGCGAAGAACAAATCGCCATGGATATTTTGGCCAATGATATTTTGGTTCGCTATGTTAAAACAAATCCCTATGTGGCCGGTTATTGCAGTGAAGAAATTAATGGTTTTGAAAAGGTTGTCGGCGAGGGACTCTACAGCGTGTTTTTTGATCCGCTCGACGGGTCCAGTTTATTCGACGTGAATTTTTCCGTGGGTACGATTATTGGAATTTATGAAGGCATTGATGTACTTGGCCGAACACCGCGCGGACAAGTGGCGGCGCTCTACGCCGTGTATGGGCCGCGCACCACAATTATGCTTACGATTGGGCAAGGAGTGCACGAATTTTTATTTACGGAGGATGGTTGGGAATTGCTGAATGAGGATGTGCGGCTCAGTGGTACTAAGAAATATTTCGCGCCCGGAAATTTGCGTGCCACGCAAGAACGTGAAGATTATTTGGAGCTCGTAAATTGGTACATGAAAGAACAATATACACTGCGCTATAGTGGTGGCATGGTGCCGGACATTAACCACATTTTTAAAAAGGGCAGTGGCATTTTTATTTATCCCGGCATGCCTTCCGCGCCGGATGGGAAGCTACGTTTGCTTTATGAGTGTGGCCCCATGGCTTTTTTAATGGAACAGGCGGGCGGGGCTGGCAGCAACGGAGAGTGTTCTATTTTGGACGTGGAGATCCGCGAGTATCATCAACGCACTCCTATTTTCCTCGGCAAAAAAGAAGAAGTTGCACGTTGTGAAAAAGCGCTTAAATCTATTTAGCAAAATGCTGCATTAAGTTCCATGTTAACTGCGCCATTTCGCCGCGCGTGTAAGTGACTTTGTCGGTAAAATTTTCCGTGAGCAAATTATTTTCACTCGCCCATGTGACGTAGGGCTTGTACCAAATTTCGTGATAGGGAAGATCGACTTTAAAGGCATCCACCAGCATTTTGAGCGCGCTTAAATTTCGAATGTTTTCATTGGTATTAGAAGTGAATGAGCAAAGATCTTTACTACCGCTGGCGAAGCTACAAAAACTCTGAGCCTCTGCGTAGGTTACAGCCTTATAGGGCTTAAATTCCGTTGCGTTTGCATCCAAAGAAAAGCCTCGTGCGGTGAGCTCTTTCACGGCTGTTTCATAGAGTTCATCAGCGTGCACGTCCGAGTAGCCGGTTGAGCTCACCGCAGCGGATTCTACCGTGATGAAGCCACGCACATCGTAAGTGGGAAGCAAGTACACATCACTACCGTCTTCCACAAATTCCGTTGGTCCGATGGGCGCCACAACAGCCACATTAAAATAATTCGCAAATTTTTCCGCAAAAGAGTCATTATGCGGGTGCCCCCAGGCCACATTACAACCATTGAATTTGGCGATGGCGCCTTCGCTAAAAAGGCCGGGGCTGAGATCGTAAATGGAGGCCGCAATGTAATCGGCATTCAGGGTCGGATCATTGGCATAGAGGGCGCCATTTTCTCCCGGAATTTGACTCATAAAGAGTGCGATTTCATTTCCATGACCAAAGTATTCCAAGTGACCGATAGAGCCATGCGCAGCGATGAATTTTTGAAAAGCCGTTACTGCTTCGTCTCCGCTATGCACTTCGTAAATCTCTCCGCTGTATTGGCGCTGATATGTCTCGGCGGCAAAACGAAACATGTCCCCATTGTCTCCGCCTTCCCCTACCAAAATGAAAGTGTTTTCATAAGTGGGCTCCGAAGGTATTGCCGTTTCCTCGGTTAATTCCACTATGGGGGCTTCCTCCATAGGTGCACTCGTAATAGGCGCACTTGTTTCCACTAAAATTACCCCTTCCAAAATCTCCGTGTCCGCCTGGACTTCATAAAGCATCCACGGGAAACCCGCGAGAACTAAAAGGATGATGTAAACCTTTTCCATGTAAGCCGCATTAGCGTCTTCATTTAAGCGGTGTGAAGCCACTCTGGCAAATTTATTTAGATGCTGTATGCTCTAGCCAGCGCTTTTTCAATTCCACTCATGCCACTCTCTGCGTCCGCCAATTTTGATATTGATGCCTGGGTTCTTGCCGCTCAAGAAGGTGATAAAGAGGCCTTTGCCTACCTGTACGATCATTTTTTTGATCGTATTTACCGCTACGTGTATTTTCGTGTGAATCCTTCGGAAGTGGACGATTTGGTAGAAATTATTTTTATAAAAGCGTGGATGAACTTGGAAAAATATGAAAAACGCGACGTGAATTTTTCCGCATGGCTGTTTAAAATTGCGCACAACACCATTATTGATCATCGTCGTTCTCATCGTCCGCTCTTCGAAGTAAAGGAGGAAATTGCAGATGAATCCGATAAGGCGGCTCCCAAGGAACTCACCGAGAAGAACATGCTCTCGAATACTATTCGCGGCGCTGTGGATGAGCTCAAAGAACCTTACAAACAAGTGGTTACGCTCAAATTTTTAATTGGCCTTTCGAACGCTGAAATCGCAGAAATTTTGAATGAACGAGAGGGGAATATACGTGTGATTCAATTCCGTGCGCTCAAAGAGCTTAAAAGTATTCTTAACAAAAAAGGGCTCGAACGGGAAACTTTGTAATGAATCCCGTTTCAAGCCGTTGTAAACCCAGCTAAATGCTTATTATGGACCAACTGGACATCGAAAATGCAAAAAAACGAATTTGGAACAGGCTGCAAAGCAAGTTACCAGATAGGGGACTGAGTTTGTATCAGTCTTTGCTTTCAACAATTAAAGAATCTTCCTCTCCGGAGGTTTCACGTTTGAAGCGAGTGCAGTATAAAGAACGTCTTTTGGATATTTTGCCGGATCGAGTAGCGCCGGCCTTTTCGCTTCGTCGCATTTGGAGCGTGGGTTCACTACTTGCCGTGCTTTCCGTGATTTTTCTACCCGTTCTCCAAAAAGCCCCAATGGCAGCCGCCTCTTCCGTGAATATGCTTGAGGTGGTGGAAGGGCAGGTACTGGTGAATGGAGTTCCGGTGAGTGATGACCGTATCATCGAAGAAGGAGATCGCATCGAAACCTTAGAGGGTTCCATGGCCCATCTTTATTTTGTGGATGATAGCCGTATGACCTTGGCCCCTCAGACTGCGGTGAACATTGTGGACAGCGAGTTGAACCCTCTTAATCGTGCTGATACCAAGGTAACCGTTCACCAAGAAAGCGGACGGGCTTGGGTCCAGGTACTCAATTTGGTTTCTTCCAATGGGTCTTACTTCTTGGTGACCTTTCCGGATGGAGAAGTTCAGGTGGATACTCGTGCAAGTTTTGATATTGCCGTGAGCGACGCGGAGACCCGTGTTTCTGTAGCACGTAACCTGGTGGATTTGAGCCTCAGTGGCAATGAAACGGCCTACGCCGGGACCCTTGGACAGGGGGCAGAAATCATAAAGGATGGGGATTCTATCCAAACTGAAGCAATCCCCATAGAGCGTGAAGAAGATATTTGGTGGGAGTTTAATTACACTTACGGAAACACCTATGCTCAAGTGCTGGATGAGCAATATAAGGAACAAACGACCTTGCATGCCGCCATTCTGCCCACCGATCTGCTCTACTTTTTAAAGACTTTCCGTGAAGACGTTCAAGTTTCCTTAGCTTTTACCTCTAGTGCCAAGGAAGATCTTTTAGTACAACAGGCCGGAAACCGTCTCGATGAAGCACAAGTTCTTTTAGCCCAGGGCGAAACGGAAGTCGCCACGGAAGTACTGAACGACTATCAGACGACTGTGGAGGAAGATCTTATTGATACGGATAATCCCATTTTGCTCGCTAAACTTGAGGTGACCCAAAAACAAATGCTGACGGCGGCAGAGGTGGATGAGAATACCGTGCTCCTGGAAGATCACTTGGCATTATCCTCTGTACTGGTTTCTTCCAGTCTGGAAGGTAAAACCGAGGTTAAAATGCTATCCGCGTCCCAGAAACTTGATCGTGTGCCGGACCTCATTGCTAATGGTGAATATGATCAAGCCATCAGCGACCTCGAAGCTTACCAGGCAGAATCGCTTTCTATTCTGACGGAGCTCGAAAACGTGCCGATGGAAGAACGGGGCGAGGTGGTGTCCACTTTACTCGATCAAAAGCTCAAAGATATTCAACGCCTGCGCGTTATTGCCAGTATGCCGGAAACCTCTGAATCGGTGAGCATCGATACCCAAATGCTTGAACAAATGAGCATGATGGTTCTTTCCCTCAAAGAGCAGCAACTTTCAGATCTTTCCACTTTCTTTGAGAATACTGACTACGACGTGGACGTTCAGTACAGCGTATATAACCGCCTAAAAGAAGATACAGAGATTGACGAGGGGCTGACTGAGCAATTTAAATCTGTGGAGGATAAGATTCAAGATTCTACAAACACGGAAATTACCCCTGTTATTGAAATTGAGGAAGTGGTGACGGGGCCTGCGGAATAATTCAATTTCCCATTCCCACCAATCCGAGGAGCAGGCCCATAGTGGCAAATAAGGCTCCCACGATCCAGAAACGCATCACCACTTGAGACTCGGGCCAGCCGAGCTGTTCGAAGTGATGGTGGAGTGGGGCAATGAGAAAGACCTTCTTTTTAAAGAATTTTTTGGACGCGAGTTGAATAATGACGGAAAGGGTTTCAACCACAAAAATAAAGGCAAGGAAAGGAAGGATGAGTACCGTGTCGGTGAGCATGGCAATTACGCCCAAGGTTGCGCCCAGCGCGAGCGCACCGGTGTCCCCCATAATAAAACGCGCCGGCGGAATATTGAACCATAAAAAGGCCAGTGTAGCGCCGGAAATGACGGCGCAGAAAGCGGATAGAATCATAAGGCCATGTGCGTAGGAAAGGCCGGCATATGCGCCAAAAGCGATAATAATCAGTCCCCCCGCAAGGCCATCGAGTCCATCGGTAATATTCACGGCATTGGCGCTGGCCGTAATAATAAAAACAAAAAGGGGAATATACCAAAGACCTAAAACAAAATCACCCACTCCGGGAATGTGAATTTCGTTGTAGCCGAGCTTAAAATAAAACCAAAAGGCTCCCGCGAGCGCAAAGAGGGTGAGCCAAAAAAACTTGGGTTTTATATTGAGCCCCTTACTTTTCCCAAACCCTTTGATATTGAACCAATCGTCCACTATGCCCAGTAGGGCAACGGTGCCAAGTGTAAAAATGGCGAGGTAGGTTTCTTTACGACTGAGCAGTGAGTGTTCGAAGATTCCGAGGTAGGCGATTACGCGTGAAAATAAAATCGCCAGTAAAGCGCTGCCCCAAATCAGGATCCCTCCCATAGTTGGGGTGCCGGCTTTTTTTTGGTGGAGCGCGTGATAAAGATCGGCGCTTTCTCCGCTACTGGCTACGGTTCGAATATTTTTACCAAGTTTCCACTTTTGAAGCAGAGCGATAAAGGGCTCTGCCAAGATATAGGCAATTATAAAAGCCAAAAATCCCGAACCTACAATCAATACGAGGTGATGCACGGTGTCTGTAATGGGGAAGTAGTTACCAAACATAGGCTCTATAAATCCAATCAACTAAAATTTTTGTATCTGCAAAACGATTTCCGCTGCCCAATACTATGCTCAAAATTTCATGTCCATCCGGGCTTTCCGCCAGCGCGACGAGACACTCTCCGGCATAAGGTGTTTTCCCCGTTTTAAATCCTTTGATTCCCAGTTGGCCCAGTAAAATGTTTGTGTTGATAAGTTCATGCTCATCGCCGGTTTCGCTGCTCACAGTGATTTTACTTTGATTCACAATTTCGCGGATACTTTCGTCCTTGAGCAGATGCGTGGTGAGCACGGCGAGATCACGCGCGGAGGAATAGGCGCCGGTGTTATCCAAGCCGTCCGCATTTTTATAGTGAGTGTCGTCCAGACCAAGTTTATCTGCCATGGCGTTCATTTTTTCAATGAAAGAGCTTTCGCTACCGGCGTTGTATTCTGCAAGGGCGAGAGCTGCATCGTTGCCGGATTCAATTAAAAGTCCATACAAAAGATTGCGTACCGTGATTTCTTCTCCCGTACGGAGCCCCATGCGAGATCCGCTGGCGCTTGCGGCATTAGCGCTCACAGTCACCACAGCGTTTGGATCATTCTCTTCCAAAACCAGGGCTGCGGTCATCAGTTTGGTGAGGCTGGCAATCGGCACGCGATTTGTTGCATTTTTCTCGTACAAAGTAGCCTGAGTTTCAAGATCCACGGCTAAAATAGCCTCTCCGCTCATAGTGGCAGGTGCCACAAATTCCTCCTGTTGGACCGGTATGGCGAAAACTGAAAGCAAAGTTTTATCGTTAAAAGAGGCCTCGCTTCCATCAGATGCAAAAGATCCTAAACTAAGGCTACTGGCGAGAAGAAAAGAAAGGAGGCTCTGAAACATGTGACCAGTTTATACTAGTAAATCCCGATATAAAAGAGCTCACCGTGCTCTTCATAGAATTCGCCAAAGTCTTGACCCAGTTCAATAATTATTTCCGCTTCGCTGGGCCAGTTTTCAGGTAGATATTCGGTGGGCACGTTGCTGGTGATTTCACCAAAAGTCAGAGTGGGGAGCAGGTCGAGAGTATTTTCGTTGCCGATCATTCGGGAAATAATGCGAGTGTCGGCGACTTCGCGATCCAGGGCGTTGTCATAATTCACCACGTTAAAGCCGTAACGAACCAGATACATTTTAGTAAGCCCGGCCAGGCTTTCCACTTTAGTCCCATTTAAAACTTCAATAGGAACTTGGTCTACATACACTTCAGAGTGATAAAGAAAGAGCTGTGCAAATAATTGCAGTTCAACGAAATTTAAGTCACCTGCGAAAGGAATGAGATAGTAAGGATCGCCTTCTTCCCGAGGTGGAGTGTAAAGGAAGCCGCCCATTACAGTGGCATCGTCACTGATCACGGCGGAAGAAATGGAATCGCCCGTGAGTCCTTCCGCAAAATCTACGAGTGAGAGCATCTCATCCAGCCCCATGTCCGTTTCAAAATTTGAAGCAATTGCTCGATATAAATCTTTAATGCGGCCGGGGCTCGTGAGCACGCCCAGGCTCATCGCCTTGTCTTTTAGGGCATTTAACACCTGTTGTTGGCGGCGCGCGCGGTCAAAGTCAGAGGTGTTGTGTCGGCTACGTACATATTTCAGTGCAATTTCTCCATCGAATTCCTGTTGGCCTGCTTCCAAATAAAAAGGTTCATACAAATAATCAGAGCCGATCGGTGCAGGGTAGGCCTCATCATAAATAGGCTGGTCCACTACCACGGTGATTCCTCCCAACGCATCCACAATTTCCGTGAAACCCTTGAAGTCGATCTTTGCGTAATAGTGAATGTCTATGTCAAAAATTTCCTCAACTTCGCCTTGAAGCTGGCTCATGGCATAAACGGGATCATTAGTTTCGTCCAGCACATATTCATAGATGCTATTAATGCGCGTTCCCCAACCCACTTCGGCGTTTTCCACGTACAAATCGCGGGGAATTGAAATTATGGAAACGGTATTCGTATCGTGATTTATGGAAGCCACCATCATCGTGTCCGTGAGATTCTCTCCATCGTGTCCTTCACCGCCCACTCCAACCAGAAGGATATTCGTGTGGCCATAGGCATCCGTTTCCACTTCCTGACCCACCGCTGCAATAAAAATCTGTTTAACGGAGAAAGGATTTCCATTGGCAATGGTGCCAAAGACTCCCTTAAGCGTGAAAAAGCCCAAAACAAGAATAATAAGGCTCAAAAAAATATGACTTTTCGCCCAGGCCCCGATGCCCCTTTTCTTGTGAAGCGGCCCCTCATGGTGAGGCTGGATGGATCTTGTTTCGAAAGAGTTCATGTCAAAAAAGGTGCCCTGGTATTCTAGTGCACTTGAGCGAAATGGCAAGAGTCGGAGTCCCAGTTATTCAACTTTGATTAACGTCGGCTCGTTCGGAAATGTAGATACCGCCGAATATCAAAATAATCCCTAACATATCGAAAAGGTCGATTTTTTCATGCAAAAATAGAAAGCCTATAAAAATGGCGATGGTGGGAGACAGGTATTGATAAATACTGGCTTTTGAAACTTCAATATATTTAACGCCGTAATTCCAAAGCAAATAGGCGGCGGCGGACCCGAAGATTCCAAGATACAAAATAATAGTCCACGAAGTAAGGCTGTAAGCGGGCAGCACGGTAATATCTTCCGTCATGAGCGTGACCGGTACAAAAAGTATCGTTCCCATGAGATAAGAAACAAAAGTGAGCGTTAGAGGGTGAAAATCGTTTAGGAATTTTTTGATGATCACTGAATATACGGCCCAACACAGTGCCACTCCCAATAACATTGTATTGCCAAAGAAAGTATTTTGAACGCTAAATTCGGAAAAGTTTTCTCCAACCAATGTCATAATTAGTATTCCCGCAAAGCCCAAAATTATACCTAGAATTTTGTTGCGCTTCGCGGATTCTTTCAGAAATAAAATGGACAGAACCAATATAAAAATCGGACTGGCGTTGATTAAAATGCCACCCATAATTGAAGAGGAATACTTGAGTCCAAAATTTTGAAAAGACTGCAGTAGAAACATACTAAGTAATCCAAAAAGCAGCGACACCCAAAAATGTTTTTTTATAAAATTAAGAACTTCCTTTGATAGCCCTTTAGTGACGCAAAATGTTCCAAGAATGATCGTTGCCAAAACCCCTCTAACCAGCGCCAAAGTAAATGGAGCTATGTCCTCCAGTCCTATTTTTGCGACCGAATACGTACTCGCCCAAATGAGCGTGGCTAGAATCAATGCTATGACTGCTTTTTTTCTGGTGTTGAGCATGAATTAAGTAGTGAAGATGGTAAGTGTTTACATTTTTACATCCACAACGAGAACTTTTTAGTCAGCTCATCTAGTTCACTTTTTTCTCCGAGCATGCAAATACCATAATATTCCAATTCCGTTTCTGGTGTTGCCTTCGATCTCTCTACTTGTTCTTCCCAGCCACCGACTGTCATAGCATTTGTAAATGAAGCAAAGGGGATACCTTTTTCTATCAAAATGTTTCTTAATGTTCTGATTTTGTTTGAATTATCTGCTCGAAGAATGATATAAGGCCATTTTGAGGCAAAATGATTACCGCCGTTTTTGTCCATATAGCTAATGACACCCATGTCTTTATCCGGATATGAGTTAGCCAGACCGACGGTCATATGCGCTAGTGCATTCATTACTTTACCCACTTCGATTTTCTTATTGAGAACGGCTACAAATTTTATTGGCGTCATTTTATTTCGAGATTAAAGAGTAATAATATAGAAGGTACTTTAAATCGCAATTTCTTTATTCTCCGTATTAAGAACATGAGTGGTAATTTTTCCACCGCAAAATTTTTCAACTAACTGTCCGAGCTCCTCCACTATTTCCTGAACATCCTTTTTCGATACGGGTGCGAGCCCCTCTACAACAAGTGCTATATTTTTGGTTTGTTCCGTCATCTTGGATTTATCACATTCTCTCCAATTCCACCGGCGGCATAAAACTTCTTTGTCATCGGTGTATACAACTTCACCCTCCTTGGGATGATCATTCTCCTCAGAGTTTAGTTTGATAAATAGTTCGTCACCTTTTGCCAGGTGTAATACTATGTCACCCTCAATTTTATCTATATCGTCGCCGCCAACAGGTACCATATGCTTTAATGAAATGTAGTTGTATATGTCGACGACTTTGTTGATATGTCGCAGTTGAACACCCTCAAGAACCCTGCGATATAAATTTTCGACAGAGCATGTGTGTTTTTTCGGCTTGGCTCCAAAAGCGCTATAAGCATCTCTCCATGCGTGAATTCTTGACTCCTCTTTTAGTGTTTCGAGACTGTATTTCGTTTTAATCCCATTTGATCGCTCCGTTAACATAGAAAGAACATCGAGGCTTTCGCCCGTATTATCTATTCCTTTGGCTACAACCACTCCAATGTTTAGCGACGGGAATTGCTCAAATATTTTATTATCAATTCTAAACTTCATACATTCATTTTAGATTAAAGGCTTTCAAACATCGATGCCTTGATAGCTTCTTTTTGTCTTTTCCAGTCTGAGCCCCATCTTGTGGAGCCTTCGATTTCAATATAGGCGATATTGTTAATGTCGCACCATTCCGCTGCCGTGCCTGTTTGCCGTAAGACTTTCCAGTGACCCTCTTTTACAAGTCTAAACCCGGTTTTTTTTGAATATATTTTCGCCAGTTTTTGAGCCGGTTGTATGGAATTTGGCATCACGTCTTTGCCTGCATTGTGGAACATGAATAATGTAGGTATTTTCTCAATTTTTATGAATTTCGTAAGCGCTTGAATCTCCGGTTCGGATCCGGCATGACTGCCACAGTAGACATCTGATTTTTCAGAATAGTTTTCGCCGAATGACCATTTTGACTTTTGTTTAAAACTTGGAGTATCAAAATTACGATTAAGATCCACATCATTCGCATTCAATCGTCCTGTTTTGCCTCCTTCGAAATATCCCGGATCGCTATAGGCCAGGCTGTATCCGTCCGGGTTTATGCATGGGATAACAAACAGAGTAAAATCCTGTAATTGTGCTCTGGTTTCATGCGCCCAGTTTAAAAAATAATGGGCGAGTTTTACCGTTCCAACTTCATTGCCGTGAATTCCAAAAGCATAGAGCAATTTGCGCTTCCCGTTTCCAATTTTAAAACATTTGATAGGCTGCTCTTTTACCGATTTTCCTATGAGAAAAGAATACAGTTCCGTTGGAGCGTCGGGTGATTTAATAAAATTATTCTGGAAAATTCCGAGCAATCCTCTTTTTATATACCCCAACTTTCTTTTCAATTTTTTAAGCATATTTTTTATGCCACTTGGGCGATAACTCTTGTCGGGGCCGCTTCCGTATCGAATTTTGCCGGCAGAGCGACAATAGTAAAATCCGGACATCCTAACAGGCTCTCCAAATTCGTGAGATTTTCGATTATCAACACGTCTTTTCCTAAAAGTAATTTGTGGATGGCAAAAGGAGGTCGATCCGGACCCGGTGTATCCATACCAACCAGTTTTATTTGAAGTTCAATCATTTTCAGGGCGAAGGCTTCAGTGATTTCCGGATAAGATTCATAATACTCGGATGTGCCGAATTTTTTATAAAACCCCGTCATTATAAGGACAATCTCCCCCGGTGAAATTGTCTTTTCATCCAATAAATCAACGTCGATGGGCTTGCCCCGTGCATCAATGAGATGACCTTTCCCGAAAAAATATTCAGGCGAATATTCGGAGAGCCGCTTGCCATTTTTAAGCATGTGCAGCGGCGCATCCATATGGGTGCCAACGTGCATACCGGTTTTGACTTGAAAACCGTTGCAGCCGTCTTCATCAATAAAGGCAACTTGCTCCAGCTCCGATTCCGGATCGTCGGGATATACTGGCATAACTTTCTTAAACGTATGCGTGAGATCGATATATTCCATAGGATGAGATAAAAATAATTACACTTTGCTAAAGTCATCCCGGTAGGGAAGTAGTTCTTTCAGTTTTGCGGTTCTGTCTTTGCCAAGTATGACCTCTGTTTCCATATTACGTTTATCTATCTGACGTATAAACTCGCGACATCTACCGCAAGGATGCAAAACATGGACATTCCGTTTCTTGTCTTTCCAAACTGCAACAATCTTTTTGATTCTATATTCGCGCGCCGTAACCATAGCAGCGATGGCGGCGTGTTCGGCACAAAACCCCATGCCTGATATGGTATCAATGCAGACCCCGGTATAGACCTTGCCCTTGTCGGTAAGCAGAGCACAACCAACGTCGCCGGATGTGTTATCACCCATCTTTTTAGAATGCACGACAGATGCCGCCAGTTTAATGAGTTTTTCGTTTGTCATACATTTTAATTATATGATGTCGGATTTATATTTTTTAAAATACATAGGGGAATTTTCTTCTTGCTCCAAAATTTCATTCCCTATTTTACCTATAGAGTATTGAACGGTTGCTTCTGCAAGAATTTCGACAGTGTCAAAAACTTCTATATCCATGTCTTCTTGCTTAAACAGAATGGGCAAGTCAGTACAAGCGAGTACAACTGCTTTCGCTCCTTTAGACTTAAGGCGCTCAATAATTTGCTTCATTGCTTTTTTATCGGCATCAAGTTTGTGCCCTGCAAGAATGTTCATGATGATTTTTGTTAGACTTTCTTGGTCATTTTGATCTGGCAAAATCAATTTGATGTTATTTTTCTCAAAATCCTTTTCGTAACTTTTGTACTTAATTGTTGTTTCCGTGGCGAGAAAACCAACTTTTTTATAACCTTTTGCTTTGATTTTTTTTGCAGTTGCCAAAAAGATGCAGATAAAAGGAATGGAAATTGATTTTGCCATTCCTGGATAAAAGTAGTGTGCTGTATTGCAGGGCATAACCATAAAATCTATTCCTATTGAATCAATTTTTTTAGCGCCTTTTACCAGTTGTGCGAGCGTTTCTTCGGGTTTCTCCAAGCCTTCAACAATGTTAGGAATTGGAAGGTTGTAAATAAATATTTCCGGATAATCATCATCGTATTGAGCGCCGTACTGTTTTTGACACTGTTGAATTAGAGCATGATAAAAAATTGCCGTTGATTCCGGCCCCATGCCTCCCAATACTCCGATAATTTTTTTCTTCATATTGTTATTGTAAGAAGAAAATTCCCTTCAACTCGTTTCTAAACGAAAATATCTCGTAAAGCAAGTGGAATTAGGTAAGGGGACTGGGTAAAACCTTCGAATAATTCAGGAATTTGTCAGAAAAATAGTGTTATTATGGGGGAACTTAATCTTTTAAATTTCTAAAAATAGTGTAAAGTAAAAAAGTAAAATAATTTTACTTCTACCTATGGCCTCTTACCTCCTAACAGTGTCTCCGAAAGGACAGATAACCATTCCGGTGAGTGAACGCGAAAAATTTAAGTACCAAAAGTGCTTGCTTGAGGTAAAAAATAAAACCTTCACTTTAAAGCCGGTAGAAATAAGGGTAATTGAGGGAGATTTAGAGGATTTCGCAAAATTAGCGGAGCCCAGTTTTGAGTTTTGGGACAACCCTCAGGATGATATTTATCAAAATTACTATGAAAATTCAGCAAGGTGATTTAGTACTTGTGCCCTTTCCCTACAGCGATCTTTCTTCTGTGAAGACTCGTCCGGCATTGGTAGTCTCAAATTCTAGCCTGAGAGGAGAGGATTGCATTCTGTGTGGAGTCACCAGCCAGCGGGGCAAGCAACCTCAGGTTGTTTTGGGTATGGGTGATCTTTTAAAAGGATCTTTACCTCTCACCTCTTATATTCGAGCGGATAAGATGATCAGTTTAAAAAAAGACATTATTCGACGGGTGGTCGCGCAGATTTCCGGAAAAAAACAAGAGGAGGTTTTTAATAAAATTAGCGATCTGCTTTCGGTTGAGTAAAATTTTTCAAATAATTCAGGAATTTGTCAGAAATTTCCTGTTAGCATGGTGGAATGATACTTCCGCTTCTTTCCGCACTCAGTTTTTTTGCCGGGGTGCTGCTGGCGACTTTTAGTGATTGTGCCGTGCCGCAGTGGGCATGGATTTTAGTGGCGCTACTTTTCTTTAAGAAGAAGGGCGTGGCGATCATTCTTCTGGCGTTCTTTTTCGGAATTTTAAGGGTGGGGATTTATGAAGACAGCCTGGCAAGTTCGTTTAAGGTGGGATGGGCCGAACTGGAAGGGGTGATTGTGGAGGAAGTGGATGTGCGCAGCGATCATCAAAAAATCACGGTGGAAACGGAGGCGGGGCTGGTGCTCGTGAAGGCGGGAGCTTACGAGAATTTGAGCTATGGCGACCACGTGAAAATTGCGGGTGAATTGGAACAGCCGGAAGCGGGTGATTCCTACGCGAATTATTTATTTCGATATGGGATTTTGTTTAGCATGGATAGGGCGAATGTAGAGGTGATTTCTGTGGCGGGATTTTCATTGCGCGGAGCTTTGTATGATTTTAAATCGATTGTGCAACGGCAGATCAATCGATTGTATTTTGAACCGGAAGCAAGCTTGGTTTCCGGGTTACTTTTGGGTAGCCGAAAGGGGATGAGCGAGGAACTCACGGCGGCGTTTCAGTCAGTGGGGCTCACGCACATCGTGGCGGTTTCCGGTTACAATATTAGCCTGGTGATTTCGTGTATTTTTGCGTTGTTTTCTTTTTTGCCGATGAAGCGGCGAGTGATTTTGAGCGTGATTATGGTGGCACTGTTTGTTTTGTTTGTTGGCGCGTCGGCAGCGGCGGTGCGTGCGGGGATTATGGGAAGTCTTGGAATGTGGGCACTCTACACGGGGCGGCGGAGCCAGGCCTTTTTCGTATTGCTCTGGAGTGCGGTAGCGATGACATTGTGGAATCCGGCGATTCTGGCTTTTGATATTGGCTTCCAACTTTCTTTCGCATCCACCTTGGGCCTCCTGGTTTTTTCGCCAATGTTCGAAAAAGTGCTTCCGTTGAAAAAAGGGTTTTTGGCAGAATCATTATTCCTCACACTCAGCGCTCAAATTGCGACCTTTCCTTTTATAGTCTTTTATTTTGGACGCCTTTCCCTTATTTCTCCACTGGCAAATTTGGTGGTGGCTCCGCTGCTTCCTTTCTCCATGCTTTTTTCAGGACTTTCGCTGGTGGGCGGGATGCCTCTGGCGATTGTAGCGAGTATTTATTTAAAAGGAATTATTCTCAGCACCAGATTGCTCGCTAAAGTGCCGTACGCAGACGTGCCTCTCACGCTTAGTCTGCAGGGCTTTTTATTTATCTTGTTTTTACTTTCTTTTTTGGTGCTTCTTTTCTATAAATCCAGACTGGTGCGAGCCTTTGTTCGCGAAGGCGAGGGATTTTTTTCCAAGGTTCCACCCCCTCAATCAGAAATGCGTGAGACACAATGAGCGCACCCGGTTTGAGTTGCGGCAAAAGGTACTTCTTCATGCGTTTCATGGAATGAGTGAGCAAATAGCAAAAAATTACGTCGGCGTCGCTGAGATCTTTTTTCCAAAAATTACCGAATTTTAATTTGGCTTTGCTGCGCCACCAAAAGAGGCTAAGAAATTTGGACCAGGCCCAGACGAGTGGAGAGAATTCGTAACCCACTGCATCCACACCGTATTGTTTGGAAGCGGCGTGTACCAAGCGGCCGTCGCCACTACCGAGATCATAAATTTTCATACCCGGTTTGAGTTCCACCGCTTTCAGCATGCGCTCCACCTGAGCCATTTCAGTAGGTACAAAAGGTGCGCCCGCTATCATGGCGTAGCAAGTGGGAATAATTAAAATGGCATAAATAAGAAATTCAAGAGGAGAAATGTTGGGTAGAGTCATTGCGGTGGAGAAAAAACAGAGCTAAGATACAGTAAAGATCCGCCATGTACTACCTCATTCTTACTGCGTTAGTCATTGTCGGATTTCCTTATATCCTTAGCCTCCTTCACGCATGTTGTTCTTCAAAAGTAAAACGCTCTCACATCGTCAGACGGCCATGATCGGTTTTGTACTCGCAGCAATTTCGCTGCTTAGCATGGGTATTATTACTTATGTTTTTCCGCATCTTGGAACATGGTTGAATAATAACGGAGTAGTGCAAATGGATCTTTTCCTTTTGGTTTTCTTTGTGATTATCCTTTTGGCCGTTCAAGGATTACTGCTGTTTGGTTTTCCTCTTTATTACGCGCAAGACAAGAAAACTCACATGACCGGGTTCCAGATTCTAATTTATACTTTGATGTGGATGGTGGGCTTGGTTCTACTTTGTGCTTTGATTATGGTAGAGCTTTATAAGCAAGACACTTACACCCTGGATGAGTTGAGCCCGAGCAGCACCGTGGAAGTGAGTGAGTAAAATGAAATAGTTAAAAAAAGAGCCGCCCGAGGGCGGCTCTTTTTAGTTTGACCAAAGGAATTAAGACTTCTTGAGCATAGGAAGTCCGGTTCGTTTGTTCTCGGTCACCTTGTATCCGGCTGGGAGACCAGCAATCGCATCAGCCTTTTCTTTGCGAGCAAAGTAATAAATTTGTTGCTTGCGTCCTCCGCGGAGGGTTACCATTTTTCCGTGAAGGAAATAGGTTTGACCTTTGCTGTTTGTGACTGTGTAAGCCATAAACGTTTGGGGTTAGGGTTAAACTGAGTCGATTATAGTAACCTGTTATCAGGTTGGGAAGCGCATCGCCTTGCTAAATCGATAGACTGTGGTCTTTTTCAGGTTAGCCAACCTGTGAAATAGGCCTTCCTTTTTGGAACTTTTATTGGGCTTTTATCTTCACTATTGACTTCAAAAGGCTTCTCAATATACTGAACTAGCTCTTTTAAAGCCCAGCTTTTTTAGGGCAAACTGGGTTTCGCCCAGGGAGGTCCCATCGTCTAACGGTTAGGACAACAGGTTTTCATCCTGTAAATCGGAGTTCGACTCTCCGTGGGATCACCATACTATCGTTTTATATTTTCTCATGCCTCCGGAGGGTGCTATAGTGACCCTACCTTCACCACATTTATGAAAAAAATCGCTATTCTTCTTCTTGCACTCTTCCTTTTGGCCGGATGTAGTTCTTTCCAATCTTCCCAAAGCGGAGAATTTTCTTCTTCTGGCGTACCTGCTCCGGAATACGACATGATGACGGAGAATTCCGTTACCGCGGATAGGTCCATGATGGAGAGTGAGTCGATAGTGGCGCAGGATGAAAGTGGTTATGTGGAAGGAGTGGAACAAAAGGTGATTAAGACGGGGACGCTGGCTTTGCATATGGAAAGTGTCCAAGAAGGGGTGGAACTTATTAAGACCAAAGTGGCCGAGTGGGGCGGTGATACTATAAATTCAAATGTGACCCGTTATGACAACTCTTATTATGCAGACATGACGGTGCGTGTGCCGTCCGAACAGTTTGATAGTGCTATGAGTGGCTTGAAGGAGTTAGCCCTTTACGTGAGCAGCGAATACACCAATGCAGACAATATTACCGAGGCCTATATGGACTTGGAGGCGCGCCTTAATAACTTAAAGGAAGAGGAGCAACAGTACCTGGCAATCTTGGATAAAGCGGTAACGGTAGAGGAGATCCTGCAGGTCACGGACTACCTTTCCACGGTTCGTTACGAAATTGAAAGTGCTGAAGGACAACTCAAATATTACGATAGCAATGTGGACTACTCCACGATTAGTCTCGCGTTGACTGAAGATGAAAGTGTCGCAGCCGCTCAGGAGGCTTGGCTACCGTTGAGCACTTTCCGTGAGGCCCTGAGTGAATGGGTGGTTTTCCTTCAAGGCTTAACCGACTCCGTTATTTATCTAGCAATCTTTGGGTGGCCGGTCCTGGTTCTTATCCTGATCGTTTCGGTTTGGAGACGTCGTCATCACGCGAAGAGGCATAAATAATCTTTTATCAGGCCATTGACAGAGCTCATAAAGTGGACAGGCTTGGCACTTTGGCTTGTAGGCCGTACAGGTTTTCCGTCCGTGGAAAATGAGTTGAAGATGAAGTTTGGACCAACGTTCTCTAGGTACGGCGGCTTTTACTTGGCGCTCGGTTTTGTCTCGGTTGGTGCCGGAATTGGCGATGCCCAAGCGGTTGCATACGCGATGAATATGAGTGTCCACGGGGAAGGCTGGCAGCTTATACCATTGCGACTGAATTACTTGTGCCGTTTTTGCCCCTACACCGGGGAGAGAAGTGAGTTCGGAAAAATTGCTGGGTACCCCGCCGCCTCGGACTTGGATAGCGACTGCGCAGCCCATAATCGCTTTGGTTTTGCTGTTGAAATAGCCGCAGGGGTGAATGATCCTTTTTACCTCTGATTCGCCGAGGGTCAGGATATCTTCCGGCGTGCAAGGGCGGTCTTTTGGAAAGAGTAATGGAGTTATTTTGTTCACTCGTTCATCCGTGCACTGTGTGGATAAAATCACCGCCAGCAAGAGTTCAAAAACGCTTCGGTGGCGAAGCGATGGTTGAGGGTTTGGAAATACTTGATCGAGTATTTTAAGGAGAGAATCAATCATCAGTACTTATAGAAGCATCGTAATTTTCCGCTAGATTACCACCTTCCACATAAGAAAGATCGTAGTTTTCGGCAGGACGCATTTTTTGCAGTATGGAACTCTGTTCCAGGTTGATAAAACTTTGCGCCTCTACCACGCTTCTTTCAAGTTTGCGCAGGTCGGACTGCATGAATTCATAGTCGATTTGCAATTGTTTGAGCTCATAGCCTTTTGCCGGTTGCAGACTGTTCGTGTACAGGTAAGTGCCGGTGCTTGCCGTGCCCAGGAACAATAAAGCGATTACCAAAACGCGGTAAGTAGTTTGGATCTCTTGAGAAAGAGGCTTGCGACTACGCTTCCACTTGAAAGGACGAACAGTACGTGTGAGGGGATCCATCATCAGAGGGCATTGTACAACTCATTTGATGAATTTCAAATATTCTTCTTCACTGAGGATTCGCCCATCGTACTCCGATGGCCAATTACTTTGGAGGACTTTGCCTGAAACCGCACACTTTGTTCCTCGAAGTTCTCCATTAAAAGGCATCCAACGCAGATTGGCCTGCATGCGGTTAATGTAATAGGTGCAAGGGAGAGGCACTTTGAGTTGTCGGGCAAGTTCAATGTCCGCTGTTTGAAGCTGAAAGGGACGTTGGTAACTTTCATCCCAAAAAATTTGCCCTGTAAGCCATCCTTCCTTTTCTTTATTGAGAAGAGTAACGGAGTCGGGGATTTCACTAATTTCGGCGGTTTTTATGCTGATTTTTTCTAAGGCGGGTGCGGTCCTGAATTTTCCGAGGTCATCTTTAGTAAGCGGAAAATGGAAGCCGGAAAAACTTTCGTCGTAAGGGTTCGGAGCAAAATGTGGGGGAAAAAACTCACCCCATTCATCGGTTTTTCGCATGTGCGCGGTTATTTTTTGAATCAAAGCCTCATATGCTTCTTTTGAATATTTTTTATTGAAAATGCAATATTTCTCATTCACGAGCCCACAACAGCCGAAGCAATATCGGCAGTTTTGCAGGTAAGCGGAATATTGCACATAGCGGCAATGATCCACGCTGAAACAAAATCGCGACTCGTAAGTGTAGACAGGCAGTGAAGACATAAAAGCAAGCTCGCTCCCCACAGTTCCGATGGAATCCAAAATGCTTTTTGCATTGGGTCCGCAGAAAGCGACATTAGCGCAATCTTCGTGCAGCGAAAGCAAATAGCAATTCTCGCAGTCTTTAGAATTGCGGATAAAGTTTCCCGTAGAATTTTCGCATCTATCAATCTGTAGTGCGCGATGCCAGGCTGTGGTCTTCATCATTTCCGCAAAAAAGTTTTTAGCTTTTCGGTAATTGTTTATGGAAGAAAAATCCCATTCAGACTTCTTTTTTTCGAAGTCCTCCTTGCTCAGCTGTTGATTCGCAAAACAATATTTTTTGTTGCGAAGATTGAAACAAAAAAGACAGTCGCTGCAATCGCGACAGTCGTATAAAAACGCGGAGTCGTAAACGTTTTTACAATTGAGCAAAAATAAACTTTTAAAACAGCTCGAGGAATTGATGAGATCGGTACAGAGTTCGGAGTCAAAGGAGAAGACGGCATAATAGCAGTTTTTAATACTGTCACAACCGTAGCAGTAACGGCAGTCTTCATTGTTTTGGCCGGAATGGCAAAGATAACAGTTTTTGCTGTAATACCAGTCGTCGGTGTATTCGCAGTTTTGGTTATTGCTTTGAAAAATATGAGGGATGGGGCACTTTTGAAATAAGCTCCAGGCTTGTTCGAAGAAAGGCCGAGAAGAATCAAACTCTGCTGAAGGCGGTGCGGCGTGCGCGATCCATTCGTCGCGTTGCCAAACGGGGTAGACACAGTCCGGGCGAAATATGGAGATAATCGGTTTGCCCGTTTTATCGCAAGTTCTTTTATGTAAATTCCAGTGTGGCCAAAAAGCCCCCAGTTCTCGGAAACGGTATTTGGGTGATACGGTGGGCAAAGTTTCTCCACAACCAAATTTTTCTCGAAGTTCTTGTTCGTGTGCCGAAACGGAAAACGATTTACCGGATAGCTTGCAGCGAGCGTCCATAAACACAGTCTACTTTAAAACCTCCATTCGCACATTCAAAATGCCGGTAGACAAAGTTCCGATCTGTTCAAAGGCGGCAGGAGTGAGGTCAATAATGTAGCCTTCCGTGTAGGGGCCACGGTCCACAATCTCCACGTCCACGTAGGTGTTGGTGTCCAAGTTGGTGACTCGCACAATAGTTCCAAAGGGCAAAGTTTTGTGGGCAGCCATGTTTCCGTAGGCTTCAAGGGCTCTCCCGGAGGCGGTGTTATGGCCGTCGAAACTGTAGCCATAGTAGGAGGCGATACCGTACTCCACCTGATTCGTGTAGGGTTCATTTTTAAAGCGATAGAGGAGGTCGGCGAGCTCACCGCGGGTGAGGGAGTTTCCGGGCAAATAATCTCCGTTTGCATCGGGAGCAATGAGAGCGTGTTCGATGCCATATTGGAGATAAGCCGTGTACCAAGTGTCACTGGCCACTCCGGGGAGTTCACTCTTCATATCATTGGCGAGTATGAGCATTTTAAGGGCTTCGGCGCGATTGACCGTGTCCAGTGGTTTAAAAGTTCCATCATCATGTCCCGTTGCGACTCCCTTGTTTGCGGCTGTATTCACATATTCCATGTACCATTCATCCGCAACGGTATCGGGGTAAGCTACGGTTTCCTCCCATCCAAGTGTCACGCCGCCGGCCGCCAAAATCATTTTAAGCGCCTCCACGCGGCTTACGGGACTGACTGGCTGAAAAGTCCCATCTTCATAGCCGTTCACGAAGCCGGCTTGGGTCATATAGTAAATGCCGTCGTAATAGGCGTCATTATCGGGCACATCCGTGTACCAACTGCTCAAAGACCCGGAAGTAACGCCAGGTGCTATAAGAAGAGAGAGTAGAATTGTGCCTAAGAAGGCAAGGGGTTTCATGGGGAACAGACAGGGATGCTCGGCTACGCCGAGTGTTTGTACTTAATCACTACCTGACGATAGTTTCCTTCACCGATGCTTTCGGTGGTCAAATTTTCGTAACCTTTAGCTTTAATCATCATGTGCACGAGACGGCGGAAATAAGGAGACATAGGAGGAAGTGCGGCCTGAATTTTGGTAGCCTCCACTTCTTTCATTTTTTGTTCTGCAATGGTGAGCACATTTTCTTCCTGACGTTTGCGATAGTTGTCGACATCAAAGGAAATGGTGACCTCTTCGCCGAATTGTTTGTGAAACATCACGGTGAGAATTTTCTGCATAGCTAAGAGATTTTCTCCGTGGTGGCCGATGAGCAAACTAGGCTCTTCCGAAACGGAGTTTACGCGGTAATTTTTAGTTTCGGCCTCCTCTACCTCAATGTCAGTGAAGTCGATGCCGAGCTTTACAAGAAATTCAGATACGAGCTTTTTAATTTGCTTTTCCATGGTGTTTATTAATGACCTTAATTTGGACCTCATCGTCAGGGGACTGAGGTTTTGAGCCTCCTTTATTTACCACAAGTTGCTGGAGTATGCCATAGAAAGTTGAAGTTCCCCAGTATAGACCCACGGCGGCCGGCATCTGAGCCGTGAACACAGCGATCATTACCGGCATGACGTACTTCATCATTTTGTTGGCCATATCCATTTCGCTTGAGGCTGGTTTTTCTTCTGTCGCATTTGCTGTAGCGGCCTTCTTTTTGCGTTGTTTAGCCTGCATCAGATGCATTTGTAGAAATTGCAGGGCCCCAATCACGATGGGGAAAACAATCAAACTGTTTTCAAGGAGGTTGAAACCCAAAAAGTTCGGATTCATCTCATGCAGAGAGAAGCTAGGCATAAAATCATAAATCAAGAGGCCTCGATCAGGCGAAAGCCCTGCTCGAACCACACTATAAAGGGCAATCAAAATAGGGAGCTGGATGAGAAGGGGGAGGCAACTGGAAAGCGGATTCACCTTGTGAGTTTTCCAAAGCAGCATGGTTTCTTGTGCCAACCGAGCTTGATCATTAGCATGAGTTTTCTTCAACGCTTCAAGTTTAGGTTGCACTTCTTGCATGCGCTGCTGGCCCTTCATCGCTTTTTGGGAGGGGATCAAAAGAACGGTTCGAATTATAATGGTGAGCAAAATCACCGCTAGTCCCAAATAATGACCGGGTATAAAAATCAAAAGCCCGACGAGAGTATTGAGAATGGGTTGATAAATGACAGTACGCCAAAGCTTTGTCATCAACCCGGGTTCTTGAATCACAAATTCAGGCGAATCGTAAGTATCCAATTCTAATTTATAGCGCCCCAGTTCTCCAAAATAGGAGTAGCTATAGTTTAAAAGACTAATATTTTTCTTTTTTCCGGGTTCGATGGTTACCAACAGGTCTTCCGTACATTCCGGTAGGTGGTCGCTGCTAATTTCCACAAAGCCTTCTCCTTCGTATTTGAATACTTTGAAGGGGGGCAATAAAAGCTCCTCTTCACTGCCGGTATCCGTGCATGGGTATTTTAGAATGTAGTTTTCCGCCGTGTTGTTTTGAACTTCCACGCGAATATCTTTTCCTACGGCATACGCATCTTTGAGGGTTTTGAGGGCAATGTCGCCACTATTCAGCGTGGGGTCCACCGTGCCGCCTTTAAAAAATTGCAATACTAAATAGGTGGCAAGAAAGACGAAAATGTACGGTAATAAATTAGGCTTTTTCATGCAAGGGTTGTGAGTAGAGCACGGAGGCTCTTTTGTAGCTCATCAAAGGAGGCGGTAACCGCCGGTTTGCGAGCAATGAGCACTATATCAAAGGTGGGCTGACTTGGCACGAGACTTTCTTTTTCAAGGATGCGAATAATTTCATAGATCTGGCGACGTTTTTTATTTCGCTTCACGGCCGATTTTTCAAGTTTTTTGCTCATAATGATGCAATAGCGAGTGCGATCGAGACCGTTCTCCTTTTTTATGAGGATAAAAAAAGGATGAGAAGTAGACGCCCCTTCTTTTAAAAGTGCCTGTACAAGAGGCTTCCCCTGAATTCTTTTACTTCGTTTCAACACGACGTACGGATACCGTAAGTTGATGGCGGCCCTTAGCGCGTCGACGACTCAAAACTTTCTGCCCATTTTTAGTGGACATGCGCTTCAAGAAGCCATGGGTTCGAGCTCGTTTGCGTCTTTTTAATTTTCCTAACATAAGTGCTTTTAAGCTGAGTGATTGTAGGGAGGGGCTTAGGAAAAGTCAACAGGTTTTAGCCCTGCCCTGAGAAACCTCCAAGGCTGCAGAGATGTACTCGCGGAGCTCCACGAGGTGGAAGGTCTATACCGTAATTTACGGGGAATATCCGTTGTTGACTACTTTTCGCCCAGTCTTCCGGTTCTCCAAATTGGTCTGCCCCTCGCAAGGCAGCAAGTAGTCTCCCATCAGACACGTCCTCTAAAGTTCCTATTGGTTCTTTTAAGGGAACGCTTGCTCCAATAGAGCGGGATCCATCAGGTTGAAGTCTATTCAAGATGGAAGCCGTGGAAGGGGCTCTTTTCCCCATGAACCTGAACCCACTTGGCTCGAACTCTACTTTACGACTGCCACTATAGAGCCAAGAAGACCCCACTCTTTGTACCCCGGCCTTAAATAGACCCGGGCCTCTACCCTCGTTATAAAAAAATCTACCAATGCATAGGTGATTAAGCATTACATTAAATGCATGATCGTCCAAACATGCCTGGATTTGTGAGGGCTCAAGCGTGGAGCCGGTTGTACTCAAATCCAGTACCCAACCAAAATCGGCAGTTATTTTTGATACCCTCCACCCCGTATTCCCGCTTTCACGACTAACAAAGATTTTATCAATTTCAGCCTTTCCTCTTGCCCGTCGTGCAGCAAACAGACCCTCTACAGCTTCGCCGATGTTTGCAAGACCACCTTCAACAATTGCAGTCAGTAGCGGACCTCTTTCTCGAGCCAGTGCCAAAATTTGCCCCTGTGCAGTCTGGGCTCTTTCAGCTCCTGCCACTACTCGATTCAGTTCTGGCACTATATGCCTCAATGTAAACATAGGGTGAACCATAGCTGAATTTTCATTTTTGTCAAAACCTTTCCACGTGTGGACAAGAAGGAGGCCATTGCTTAAAGGGCAATATTTTAGTATAGTCCCTTGCCAATCAGGTTAAATTTTTGTAGAGTAACCCTAAGAATCGACATACTATGTTTCTACAACTTCAACAAGAATCTCTCGTCCTCGGACGCCGACCGGTAGGTTTCACCGAACATTACTATACGGAATGGGACGATGGACTGGGAAAAGATAAGATCGCTCTCTTTTTACTCATTTCTATCGGTAGCACGCAAGTGCCGGGCACGGAGGTGGCTAAAGAAGCCTTTCAACTTCTTCAGGATCACTTTTTAGACGATCTTTCGGGAGATCCCTACGATCGTTTTGAAAGTGCGCTGCGTGAAATCAACAGCATGATCACCGAGAAAGAGAAGGAACTGGGGCTCAAATTCATCCCCAACGTGAATGTGATTATTGGAGTGATTCAAAAAGACATGGTTTTTCTCTCTCAACGAGGGGAAGCGGCGGGTTATTTGATTCGCAAGCGTCATGTGAGTTCAATTACGGAAGGACTTTATGATGAAAAGAATAAAGAGGAACTTTTCCAGAATATTGCGAGCGGAGGACTTGAAGTGGGGGATACTATGATGTTTGTAACGGGTCCGTTGATTCAATATGTGACGCCCAATGATCTTTCTAAGATTTTTTCTGAGCAGCCACTGAGCGAAGCGATGAAGGAACTGGATGATCTTTTGCAGAATGACATGGAGGATCAGATGGCACTGCTTTCTTTTGAAGTTTTGGAAAAGACGGAAGAAATGGCGGCTCCTGTGATGAAGTCGGAAGGGGACGAGGAAGAACGTTCGGTCTCGTCATCGCTGCACGCGGAGGATGAACATCCTTCAGAAGGCCGGGTGAATAAAGGGCTTGCGGTGCTGCGAAAATTTGTTCAACACAAAGAAACTTGGGCTTTTGTGGAAAATGTTCGTACTTGGGATAGGAGAAAACTGCTCATGGCTCTCGCCGGCGTCGCTGCCGTGCTGGTCATTGGCATTTTCCTTATGACCATGGTGCTTGGAAATCAGAAAACGGCGCAGGAGATGGATAGCAAACTTGCTCTTGCGCAGGACAATATTACCCAGGCACAGACCGAAGGTACTTTTGATAAAGCCAAAGCTAATGACTTGCTCAATCAAGCGGAAGATTTGGCGATTGAAGTTTTGAATTCCGGCTATTCCGGCGGTGAGGCGAGTCAGATTTTAGATGAAGTGGAAGTTCAAAGGAACTCTCTCGATAATGTCCAATATGTGGATGAACAGGTTCGTTTGGTGGCAGATCTTGGCTCACAATTAGCCGGGGCGGAGCTCATTGGAGTGGAGCCTTACGGGGACCGCGTGGTGGTTTACACCGAGCAAAGCGCTTATCAAATTCTTTTGGACCAAGTTGAGGAGCCGGACATACTGAACGCGAGCGACAAGGTGCTCGCCGGAGACTTTTTTGATGACTACGACACTATTGTGATGGTGACGGCGGGTGGGGATTTAATTGAATACACCGATGGGAATGCTCAGTTTGCCGACACGGTAGACGTGAACTGGCATACGGGAGTTGGCATGGCCACCTATTCCAATAAAGTTTATATCTTGGATCCAACTTCCAATCAGATTTGGCGCTATCAACGTGGTACGGATGGTTATGGTAGTGGACAGAGTTACTTTTCCGCTGAAACGGATTTGAGTAAAGCAGTTTCGCTTGCAGTGGATGGAAGCGTGTGGGTGCTGAAAAATGACGGCTCGTTGCTCAAATATTTGAGCGGGAATGCGGTGGAATACAGCATTAAAAAAGCCCCGCTCAATTCCATGGACGGGTCTACCAAAGTTTACACCGAGTTGGAAGTCAGCCAGGTTTATGTGCTCGATCCCGGAGATGAACGGCTCTTCATTTTTGATAAGAGTACCAAGAGTGATGACCTCACTTATAATGCGCAGTATGTGTTCAGCGACCTCAAAGGTACGCTCGTGGATTTCTACCTTGATAAAGATCGCAATGTAGTCGTGCTTGTTACCACGCAGGCCTTGTATGAACTGAGTTTCAATGAGTAACTTTTATTCCTCGATCCTTTGAGCCTTGAAGAAGAAGCCGGGACTTCCTTTTGCCGGGAAGTTTTCGAGGTCGAGACGCCAAACGATTTCTCCCTCAGGACTTACTTCAATCATGGTTGAAGTATCGTCGCTACCAACTGCGACGATTAGAACATTTCCGTTTTTGAGTCTATTACAATCGCGAGCGGTTCTTAACTCGTCATTTGAATAAGTCCATAAAGTTTCTCCCGTGTCCATATCGATTTCTACCGCTACATAGGGCGAGCCGTTTTGGAGAGAAATGAGGAGCGTGCCTGCGGCTTCGTCAATTTCCGGTTCATGCGGATCGGTATCCGCGCCAAAGCTACTCCAATCAAAGTCCGCCACCAATTGGCCGTTTTTATCCACAATAGTGGTGAGGTAGAAATTTCTTAAACTCACCATAGTGTTTCCATTACTCAGTCTCTGAACCGCATTAGCGTGCGTCCACCCTTTTTTCGATTCCAAATTAGTGAATTCCGGGGTTCCATAAACGTCTTCCGCGTACCATTCCCAAACAAGCTCTCCATCGGGGGAGACTTCTTTAATAACGGCATCCATTTTTTTGTCATTGGCTCCAAAATTAATCAAAGTGTTCCCATTGGCGAGTCGGTCTGCATCATGAGAGACCTTGGGATCTTCATAGGACCAAACTATGTTTCCATCACGATCCACCTCGTAGACGCCGCTTCCCGAGAGCACAATAAGCACATCCCCGTTTTCCAAGAGTTCCGCATCAAAACCCACAGGTTGGCCTTTTATCAATTCTTGAGGGACAACATATTCCCAAAGAATTCCACCCTCCATATTAATTTCCACCACTCTAAGGTGCGTTTTGTCGTGCCCGTCGGTGAAAAGTGTGGTGCCGTTGGAGGCCTTTTCGCTATCGTAAACACTCACAACAAGATTTGGGTCGGTGCTTATTTGCGTGTCCACTATTTCTTGGCTGCAAGCTGAAAACAATAAGATACCCGTTGCAAGTAGTATGAATGGATTAATTTTCATTGTGGGGGAAGTGAGTTGATTAAAGTTGTCTTGCCATTTGTAGCTCCTCGTTTGTGGGGATCACCAACACGGTTATGAAGGAATTTTTGTGCGAAATTTGCAGGATATTTTTCTTGTTGGCCTTAGGGTCGAGCTTGAGGCCGAAGGATTTAAAGTATGCGCAAATTTGTTCGCGGAGATAAAAAGCATTTTCCCCGATTCCGGCGGTAAAGACCAGGGCGTCGGGAGGACCGCCGAGCGCCGCAAAGTAGCTATAAATGATTTTGGCCATTTGGTAACTAAAAACATCGAAGGTGCGTTTGGTCCCGGGGCTGCGTTTGTTGGCCCACAGTATGCGGATGTCCGAGCCGAGTCCGGAAAGACCCTTGAATCCGGATTCTTTTTCTAGAAGTTGATGGACCTCGGTGGGGGATTTTTTTTTGAGTAAATGGAAGATGATGGCGGGATCAATGGTGCCGGAGCGGGTGCCCATCATGGGGCCCTCGAGCGGAGTGAAACCCATGGAGGTATCGAGGGACTTACCTTCTTTAATAGCGCAAAGACTCACGCCATTGCCGATATGGCAGGTGACGAGGCTGGCATGCTTGTCGTTGAGAATTTTTATAGCTTCCTGAGCGACGTATTGATGACTGGTGCCGTGAAAACCGTAGCGACGAATTTTATTTTTTTGGTAAAGCGAAAAGGGCAGCCCGTAGAGGAAGGCTTTTGGTGGAAGGGTTTGATGAAATGCAGTATCGAAAACTGCCGTGTGCTTGGCTTTGGGCAAGAGTTTTTTGGAGGCCTCAATTGCCGAAAGATTGGCGGGGTTGTGCAATGGTGCGAGCACGGAGAGGTTTTTAATTTCAGCAATTACGGAAGGCGTAAGTTTGGCGGCTTTTTTGAATTTCTCGCCGCCATGCACCACGCGGTGACCGACTTTTTTAATTTCACGAAGATGTTTAATAGCGCCGTCCAATTGCAGGCGTTTGAGGCCATAGTCCAACGCCTCTTGGTGGTTTTTGGTTTTTACCGAATTTTTTTCTTCGGTGCCGTTGTCAAAGTAGCGTCGGAAATGACAATGCTTTTGCCCAATGGCGTCGATGTGGCCTTTGTAGAGTCGCTTAAACTTCCCGTCAAACAGCGCGAAGCGGAGCGAAGAAGAACCAGCGTTTAGGATAAGAATGGACATAGCGTGAGTACAATTTAGCATGTTTTGCCGGTCATTGGAACCATTGACAGAACAAAATTAAAGGGGTAGGATTAAGGGGTAGATAAATTACCCCTATGACCAAACATAACTCTAAACAGCTCGGAAGAGAGAAAGTTAATTTTATGCTCGATAGATCTCTCTTTTTGGAAATTAAAGCATATGTTCCTGAGGGGGAGCGCAGTAATTTTGCGAATGAGGCCTTCGAAGAAGCTCTCGTTGATTTCAAAAGACGCAAGGCTTATGAGGAAATTAAAAAATTAAGAAAAATGAATAAGATTCACGTTTCGACTGAAGAAATTTTACAAACAAGAGATGATGGGCGAAAATAGAAAATCTATTATTGTTGACGCTTCAGTTGTTCTCAAGTGGGTGCTTCCAGCTGAGGACAGTACGGAAGAAGCTCATAAACTGGCTGATGATTTTTTTAATAAAAGGATTTCAATTTTTGTTCCCGCCCATTTTCATTCTGAAATTGCGAACATAGCGTTTCGTAAAGTCCCTTTATTGGCTTTTTCTTTCATACATCAAATAATCAATAGTGAACTTCGACCTTGCCAGCTTGGTTTAGAGCTTTTAAATAGTGCGTTTAGACTTATGAAAAAATACCCAAAGATTAGTTTTTACGATGCTTTCTACCATGCTTTGGCTATTGAACGTCGTGGGATATTTGTCACTGCAGATCAAAAGTACTATCAAGCTGTTAAAAAGGAAGGTAGTATCTTACTTTTGAAAGATTATTCCTTAGACGAAGTTGATAGGTAAACGTAATAGATGTGGATGAAACCTGTTGAGGATTCTCCAGGTTTTCAGTAAGATGAAGTCGGTTTTACTTCTCGCCATGACCACCACTGATCAGAAAGCCCTTCTGTGGCTGCAAAAATATTTGCGCTATACCGATTATATTGGTGCGGCTCAGCTTTATTTGAAGGACAACTATTTTCTTAAAGAGAAACTGGAACCCGAACACATTAAAGAGCGCATTTTGGGCCACTGGGGGACAGTGCCGGGACTCAATTTTATTTATGCCAATTTGAATTATCTTGTTTGGAAACATAATTGTGAAATGTTGTTGGTGACCGGTCCCGGACATGGGGCGCCGGCCATTTTGGCCAACTTGTTTGCGGAAAAAACCATGGGGGAATTTTACCCGGAGTTTCCGCGCAACGGAAAAGGGATGGGCCGGCTTATTCATGATTTTTCTTGGCCGCATACTTTGTTTCCCAGCCACGTGACGCCGGGCGTGCCCGGGTCCATTCTGGAAGGAGGTGAATTGGGCTACAGCTTGTCTACTGCATATGGTGCGGCGATGGATAATCCCAATTTGATCGTTGCCGTGGTGGTGGGGGACGGCGAAGCCGAAACAGGACCGATTGCAACCGCCTGGCACAGTAATAAATTTTTAAATCCACGTACAAGCGGTGCGGTGCTGCCCATCGTGCATATTAACGGGTACAAAATTTCCAACCCTACGATTTTTGGACGCATGGACGACAAAGAACTCCGTTCACTTTTTGTGGGCTATGGTTATGAGTCTTTTATTGTGGAAGAGCCCAATTTGGAAAAGAAAACGATGGAGGCAATGGAGAAGGCTTATCAAATGATTCGTAGTGTTCAGAAAAAGGCGCGCAGTAATAAAAAGGGTCTTTTAAAACCCAAGTGGCCGGTGATCTTACTTCGTTCGCCAAAGGGGTGGAAAGGTATTCAAAAATTTCACGGACATAGTGTGGAGGGTTCCTTCCATGCGCACGGCGTTCCGGTGGATCATCCTAAAAAAGATCCCGTGGCGCTCAAGGCCATTGAAAGTTGGCTCAAGATTTATAAAATTCAGAAGCTTGTAGACAGCCAAGGACGGCCAAAACCTGAGGTGGTGAAGTTCGTGCCAACAGGCAATAAACGTATTGGAATGTGCAAACACGCGATTGGCGGAAACATTATGAAACCGCTCAAACTTCCTTCGCTCGGACAGTACGCTTTAAAGGTCAATAAACGGGGGAAATTAGAATCGGGAAGCACGCCGGTGGGAGCAAAATTTTTGCGAGACCTTATCAAACTCAATCCAAAAACTTTCCGCATTTTTTGTCCGGATGAACTTGAATCAAATTTGTTTAAGGCGGTGTTTGAAAGCACGGGGCGTGGGTTCACGTGGCCGCTCAACAAAAATGATGAACATATGCAATATGACGGGCGCATTTTAGAAATGCTTTCGGAGCATACGTTGCAAGGGTGGATGATGGGCTACACCCTCACAGGCCGTTTTGGATTTTTTTCCAGCTACGAGGCTTTCCTCACTATTATTGCGAGCATGGTGGATCAGTACGCAAAATTTTTGAAGCAAAGTTTCAAAATAAAATGGCGCAAGCCGGTTCCACCGATGGTTTATCATTTGGGCAGCGTGGGGTGGAGACAGGAACACAACGGTTATTCACATCAAAATCCCAGCTTTGTGAGCAATCTTCTGCAAAAGCACGGAGAGTTTTGCCAAGTCTATTATCCGTGTGACGCGAATAGTTTTTTAGCCGCGCTTGAGGAAGCTTTTCAAAAACCAAACACCATTAATGTAATTGTGGCTGACAAGCGTGAGGTGCCTCAATGGCTCACCCTTAAAGAGGCGCGCGAACAAGCTAAAAAAGGTATTGGAATTTGGGAATGGGTGGGTGGCCACCGGGCCAGCAAAGATCCGGACGTGGTATTGGCTTCCGCCGGAGATTATATGACGCAGGAAGCTTTGCATGCCGTGCAACTGTGCAAGGAACTCGTGCCGGAAATGAAAATTCGTTACGTGAATATTTCGGAACTTACGGGGATTTGCGTGGGGGACCATTGCGATGCGTCTCTGAACAAATATTTCACTGCGGATCGGCCGGTGGTCATTAATTATCATGGTTATACCAACGATATGGAGCAGATCCTTTGGCCCCTCGTGAACTCCAAACGATTTAGCATCCACGGTTACCAGGAACGTGGTAGTACCACTACGCCGTTTGACTTAAAAGTCATCAATGAAGTGGATTTTTATCACCTTTCCATGGACATGATTACGCAGGCCGCCAAACGTAATAAGGCAGTCGCAAAAAAGAAAGATAAAATTATCGCCATGCTCAAACAGAAAATTGTGGATCATCAAAAATTCATCACGGAAATGGGGGATGATCCGAGTGAAGTTAAAACTTTTCGCTGGCTTCAATCGAAGTGATTGCCGCCAAGTTCACAATATCATTTACGTCACTGCCTCGTGACACTTCGTTCACCGGTTTTCGTAAGCCCTGCAAAATAGGTCCAATGGCCTTGGCACCGGCCAAACGTTCCACAAGTTTGTAACTGATATTTCCCGATTCCAGGTCCGGGAAAATAAGCACATTGGCTTTACCCGCCACGAGAGATCCCGGATCTTTAAGCGCGCCAACTTTGTCCATTAAAGCAGCGTCCACTTGCATTTCCCCCTCAATAAGAAGATCCGGCCGCCTTGCCTTCACGATCTTTGCCGCTTCCCGAATTTTTTTAACGAGAGGGTGATCACTACCACCTGCGGTTGAGAAGGACAGCATGGCAATAACGGGATTAATGCCGAAGCGTTTCGCAGTTTCAGCGCTGTCTATCGCAATGTCCGCCAAAGTAGGAGCATCCGGTTCAATATTCACCGCACAATCCGCGAACAAAAGCACCCCTCCATTGGCCGCGTCCGGATCGATGTCAGAGGGAAGCACCATAAAAAAGAACCCGGACACTTTATGAAGTTTTTCTTTGGTTTTAATAATTTCCAGAGCCGGAAGTATGCGCTCTTTCGAACTTGCCACCGGTCCTGCGAGCATTCCGTCCGCAAGCCCTTCTTGCACCATCATGGTGGCAAAATAATGACCGTTGGCCATTTTTGCTCGAGCTTCTTCTTCCGTTGTGCCACGTAGTTCCCTGAATTTTTGTACGAAGTCTTCGAAGTGCGGGTCTTTGGTCGGCTCGTCAAAAGTTACAGGGATGGCGAGTCCTTCTTTTTTGATAATTTCAATAGCCTCTAAAACACGAGGTTCTTTACCTTCGGCAAAAACCACACGTTTAGGGTTTTCCTTGGCTCGAGCCCAAATTCTCTGGAGGAAGGCTTCCATTAATCTCCAATGGCTTTAAGATCCGTTACCGCTTTACCTACTGCATCTGTAGCCTCCACCACGGAATCCTTGGCTTGGTTCATTTCATCGACAGTTTCTTCTACGCCTTCTTTGATGTCTATAGCTTCCTCCTTCAAATTATTCGCGCCGTCCAAAGCCTCTTCTTTTGCTTTTGAAAACTTATCACAAGCAGGGAGAAGCAGGAGAACGATGAAGAGAAACGGTAAAAAATGGCGCATATTAAAAGTTTTGATTCTTTTCTTTGTCCCTGAACATATCATTGAAACTTCCGTTGAAACTTTTGAGGAAATTATGCATATCCAGGACCTCGTTGGAAGAAATGTGTTCCATGCGTGGAGCCGTGCCCAAACGTACGGGAAATTCCCCGGGCAGAGGTTCCACTTGCATATTTACATGAATGACAGATTCGGTCTCGCAGTCCGGGCAAAAAGCTTGGAAAAAGCTCTCATCACAATTCAAACTGCCGATCACTTCAATATCTATATCTCCATACTTGCCGTCGCACTTTTGACAGCGCATGGTCTTTTTAATCTGTCCGACAATGATTCTGAGGTCATGAAAGTTCATCCTTTTCCTTTTAAGAGCACGCTTAATGCTACCGTAAAACGGGCGTGGATTCCAGTCTTTTTTGATTAGCTACATGTGAGCCGCATCGCCCGCGTCAGGTCGTCCCGCAGGTCTAATAGGTGGGATGTGGGCGGGAACATCTGCTGCGGCAACTTCATCATGTTCTGTGGTCGCCACAGTGGGCACTTCTTCAGCTTCCTTGGCCTCCTGAGCCGCCACTTCCAGAGCATGAACTTGAGCGCGTACATTTTCAAAGAATCCCTCCCGAGCCCCTTGGATCATTCCTCCCGCTTTACCGATCACGACAATAGGTGCCAATTCAGGTTCAAGAGTGGTAGCTGCTCTAAGAGGCTTGCTATCCAGCGTTCCCATATACCCTTCTCCGGGGATGACAACTTTGGCAATCACAGTTTTTTGCTTTTCAGCACGGAAGGCCATTTTCTGCGTTTCACTTGCATCCGATCCCAATTGAGCCGCCATTTCCCCTTCTTCCTCCTTAGTGAGTTTGAAATTCAGCAGGCCACATGAGATGAATCCTGCGGCAAAGTAGCTGGGTGGAAACCACGCTTCGGGGTGGACAGCCGGGAAATATTTCAAGAGGAATTCGCCCAGGGCATTGTGATCCGCCATAGCCAGATTCCTTTGCGTTCCAGCCGGTAAGAGCTCCCAAGCTGCTTTTACTACCAGATACGGTGCGGAATCTTTGACCGCAAAAACCGCCTTCGCAACGGTATCAACCGTGCCCTGGTCTTCAGCAATCCTTTCGCCCGTTCGAGCGACTGCTTCAGCACCTTTAGCTAGTAACTCGGATTCTGTCGGTTCATGTTCTGGACCTGTAGGAGTAGACATAGGAGCTTGGGTTAAAAAGCCTTATATCAGAATAGGACCTCTAGCAGATTTTGTCAAGAGCTGCTTTTAAGCGCTTAATAGTGAGCCTTTTGCCCATTAAGTGGATGAGTTCAAAAGTTCCCGGCGAGAACTGTTCGTTGCTGAGGGCCACTCGAAGCGGCCAAAGTAATTGGCCGTTTTTAACGCCCAGTTTTTCAATCACTTTGACCAAGCATTCCTTTATAACTTCTTCGGAGTCGTAGTCTTCCAGAATTTCAAGGGCGGGAATCGAGTTTTCCAAAGCCAGCACCGCCATCGCTTTATCCACTTTCATCTTTTCGTTAGTGAAGAGGGAAAGATCATAATCAAGTGCGTCCACCAGGAAAGGCTTGAGCATGGGTGCCGCATCCGCCAAAGTTTTCATGCGGAGTTGTACGGAAAGCACAAAACTTTTCTTTTGCTCGGGGCTTAGTTGAAGGACGAGATCATCTTTATACCAGGACTCTTTGCGCAAATAGGGGAGGATCAGATCGCCGAGTTCTTCCGGGGATTTTTGTCGAATATACTGACCGTTCAGCCAATCGAGTTTTTCCAGGTTGAAAACGGCGCCGGCTTTTTGTACGCGGTCGAGGCTGAAGCGTTCCACGAGTTGCTCGAGGGTGAAGAGCTCCTCTTCGGTTCCGGGATTCCAACCTAAGAAAGCGATGAAATTGATCATAGCCTCTTTAAGGTAACCCTTGTTTATATAGTCTTCGGCGGCCACGTCGCCTTGGCGTTTGCTCAACTTGCTGCGATCCGGGTTGAGGAGCAGGGGGAGGTGGGCGAAGACTGGAGGAGTCCAACCAAGGGCTTTGTAGAGCCAAATGTGCTTAGGGGTGCTGGGCAGCCATTCTTCGCCGCGAATCACATGAGTAATTTTCATTTCGTGGTCATCCACCACATTGGCCAGATGATAGGTGGGGAAGCCGTCGGATTTAATAAGCACTTGATCATCAACATCTTTTCCATGGAACTGCAGGTCGCCGCGTATGAGATCATTAAAAAACAGATCTTCCTGGGGGATGCGCTGGCGGATCACATAAAGTTCACCGGCCCCACTGCGAACTTTGTATTCCTCAAGACTCAGATTCAGGCAGAGGCGATCGTATTTGGGCGGCTGCTTAGCGGCTTCTTGCTGTTTGCGCATTTCGTCCAAACGTTCGGAGGTGCAAAAACAGGGGTAAGCGTGGCCGGCCAGCACCAACTGGCGGGCATATTTCATGTAAATTTCCGTTCGTTTGGATTGAAAAATCGGGCCTTCATCCCAGTTGAGGTCAAAAAACTTCAGAACATTTTCCAAACTTTCCACGGCTCCTTCCACGTAGCGTTTTTGATCGGTGTCTTCAATGCGTAAGGCAAAAATTCCCTTGTTTTGCTTGGCAAAAAGGTAGGAATAGAGCGCGGTGCGGAGGCCTCCCACGTGTAAGTAACCGGTTGGAGATGGGGCAAAACGGGTTTTAATCATATTTGATATAGTTTTTATTTTTCAGAAAGCTTGTCGAAATCCTCTAAAGATAAACTCGCCATTTTAAGAATGTTTCTAAATGTTCCAGGCGTCAACTCTTTATGGTCCGGAACTATTACCGTTTCAACATGAGTTTGAAACTCTTTCCGTATTTTTATGTGGCTTCCTTTTTGGGAAACCTCAAAAAAGGCCAATTTTTTAAGTAGCTTTACCATTTCTCTTCCAGATATTGAGCGGAAAAATTTAGGCATATTTCTTTAGCGGCACGTCGATGGAGACTACCATTTGAGTGTTGTAGAAGACTTCCTTTTTCAAATCGTCATCCTCCAGATAAAGTCCAATGGCTTCCTGGATGTTCTCTTTAGCCTCTTCTAAGGTCTCTCCTTGTGAAAAACAACCCGGAAGGGCAGGAACGCTGACCGAAAAGCGACCATCATCTTCTTGAGTGAATAAAGCTAGGAAAGACATAGGTTTGATTAGAGTGTCATGATCATAGCATAGACTTTTAAGTTTTTGAATTTAATAGTAGACTCCCAGTAATTAACCGCCAATCATGAAAAAACTTACCCTCTTCGTAAAATCTTTACTTGCAAGGACCAAGGAAACGATTCGCCGTTATCCGGTGAGCCTGGCCGTTATTGTCCTGGCCTTTTCGCTCATGATGCTAAACACCTGGCTTTGGGAGTCCTGGGGTGGCAGAAATATGATGCTGGATAGAGTTACGGCAATTGCTTGGGTAGTGTTGCCTATTTTTACGGCTATCACTCTGTTTTTGAAGAGGCGAGGGTGGCTACTTTTGGGTCTGATACTTGGTCTCGCGCTGTTTTTCACTACGGAAGACGGACTGCCACAAGGAGATATTCAACAACTTATGCTGTGGGGATTTGCTTTTTACAGTTTGATGTTCCTTTTGCCGCACTGGAAAAAGAACCAGAACAACGGATTCTGGAGTTATTGCGCGCGAATTTTCTTTATACTTATTTTGGGTCTTGTATGCAGTGGGATCTTGGCACTTTCGCTTACGCTTGCCGTTGAAAGTATTCGCAACCTTTTTGAGCTGGATATTGATTACCGATGGAACGAAACAATGATGCTATTTTCCTTCTCTTTTGTGCTCCCTGTTTTTGTGCACATTGGTTTGCCACAAGATTGGAAATCCTTTGAAAAGAACACCAACTATCCTGATTTCTTCAGGCCCGTCAGTTATTATTTACTCACGCCTATTTCACTGCTTTTCTTTGGGATTTTGAGCGTCTACATGCTTAAGATTTTGTTCACTTGGGAGTGGCCTTCCGGGCAAGTGGCCTATCCGGTTTTATTCTTGTCTTTGGTGACTTTTGGCTTTTACCTCATTTCTTATCCTTGGCGTCAAAATTGGCAACGCTGGTTCTTTGTGGCACTGCTCCCTTTCTTGGCGATGTATTTTCTCGCACTTAATATGCGTATTGAACAGTATGGACTGACGGAGCTCCGCTATCTTGGAATTCTACTCGGATTGTGTTTGGTATTCATGTCCGGATATTTTGCCTTTGTGAAGCGACAGAGACTTCAAATGATGCTCGTTCCGCTTGCCGTTTTCGCCTTTATTTTTGCGGTGGGACCTTGGGGCGCGAGTGAGGTACCGGTTTGCAGCCAGGAAAAAAAGCTTGAAACAATGCTCACACAGATTGGAGCGCTTCAAGATGGAAAATTGCTTGAAGTTGACAGTACGGCAGTAAGCGAGGAAATGGTAACCTCGATCAGTTCGATTGTGGAATACCTGTACTGGAGAGATCGTTTGACCGACCTGCAGGCGTGGACAGACGTGGATTTGAACGAGGACATTGGAGAAACCCTTATGGGCTATATACCTGAGAATTTTATGGCCGAAATAGGACTGGAATACCGACCTTATGCTTGGGACCAACAGCAGGACGACCTTTGGTTTGACTATGGAGCGCCCTACATGTCCACTTACGAAGTGACGGGTTTTGACAGCATGGTGGAATTTGACGTCACTTATGATTCACATTTCGCAATCGACCCAACGATCTTCACCCTGGAAGATGGCCTGGTAACCCTGTCCATGACGGCTAACAGCGACGGGACCATTACTATTTCGAATGGAGAAAGCTCCGTTTCTTTCGACGTACTTGCGCTGGAAAAACAATTGAATGCCTCCGAGAAGAACGCCTATGAAATGTCTCCGGAGGACTTGGTTCTCGACTCCGAGAATCAAGATATGCGCCTTCGCATCTATGTCGGCAATATGAATGGTGAATATGAAGATGAAGAAATGACTACACTTGTGAATTTCACGGTATGGGGGAAATTGCTGGTTTCACTACAATAGGTTGTGAACCTGTAAAGTTTTTGCTAGCATGGGGTTCGATTTATTTGTTTTGGAATGGCCAAAAGACGCATTACTCGCCGGCGAAAATCTGCACCTATTTTGAACTTTGAGGTGGAGAGCCACATCATGCGGGAAATTTGGGCGGTAGCTTACTTGGCGCTGGCCGCGCTGACCTGGCTCTCACTCAATCAACAGCTTGGAGTTTTAGGCGATTTGTGGGTGTCCGGCCTGCGTCCGGTGTTTGGAATAGGCCTGGAAGCGGTGCCCTTTGCCCTTTTGTTCATGGGTGTCTCCGTGTTTTTCTCCAATAAAATAACCTGGGGGCTGGCCCGCATGACGGGAATTTTTTGTTTGGCGGTCTCTATTTTAGGGTTCATTCATATGTCTGTTCTTGAAACGGAGCTGCTTGAAACCGCGCAGCGCGGAGAGGGAGGGGGTTATATCGGCTTTGTCTCCAGCTTTATCTTTACGGCTGCTTTTGGACGAACCGGAGCCTATGTACTCCTTATGGCTACGTTTTTGATCGGAGTTTTGCTCACATTACAAGTTAGCTTAGGCGCCATTGTCCGCTTGCTCACGCCGTCGTCCAGAATGGTACGCAAGGTTATTGACGTGGCTACGCCCGAGTTCACGGTTACTACGGATAGAGACGATGATGAATTGCGCATTGTGAGTCCGGGACCGATCGCCAAGGCGGAGGAACTACTCAGCATGACCATTAAGGAATTGAGTTTAAAGGAGGTGGAAGACCGTTTGGCGGCTCAGTCGGAGGATGAGGAAAGTGTGCCCGTGATGAAGAAAGAAGAGGAGGAAGATGAGGTGATTGTTTTGGACAGGAAGCACTCGACGGAGTTGAGCGACAAAAAGAAGGAGGAAGATAACGTGGAGTGGAGTTTTCCGCCGATAGATCTTTTGGACATTGGTAAGGAAACTTTTGAAATCAACGAAAGCGAACTGAAGCGTAAGGCAGACATGATTAAGACCAAGTTGGAGCAATTTGGAATTGACGTGTCCATGAACGAAGTACATGTGGGACCCACGGTGGTGCAGTACACACTGCGGCCGGCCGATGGCGTAAAACTTTCCAAAATAACTTCCTTGAAAAACGACATCGCACTAGCTTTGGCGGCGCCGGCCGTTCGTATTGAGGCGCCAATTCCCGGGAAGTCCTTGGTGGGTATTGAAATCCCCAGCTCGACTCGTTCCACCGTGCACATGCGTGAGATGATGGAAACCAGTGAGTACATCAAAGAAAAATCCAACCTCAAGATTGCACTTGGTCGTGATGTTTCCGGTAGATCTATGGTTGCGGATCTGTCGAAAATGCCCCACCTCTTGATTGCCGGGGCCACCGGTTCCGGAAAATCCGTGGGACTCAACAGCTTCCTGATTTCTTTCCTCTACAACAACTCACCCAGGGATCTGAAATTTATCATGATCGACCCCAAGCAGGTGGAACTTTCCACTTACAACGGGCTGCCGCATTTGCTTACGCCGGTGATCACGGATCCTGAAAAAGCTGCGACTGCACTGCGTTGGGCGGTGGCTGAAATGAACCGTCGTTATAAGGTTTGCGCTGAGGCCGGACACCGAAATATTTCCGACTATAATGTCGACCGTAAGACCGCCGAAAAGATGCCAAAAATTGTGATCGTTATCGATGAATTAGCGGACCTTATGATGACCGCTCAAAAAGAAGTGGAAGCTTCGATTTGCCGCATTGCCCAAATGGCGCGTGCCGTGGGTATGCACCTTATTGTGGCCACGCAGCGTCCGTCCGTGGACGTTATCACAGGTTTGATTAAAGCCAACATTCCGACGCGTATTGCCTTTACGGTTGCTTCCGGCGTGGATTCCCGCACCATTTTGGACACTAACGGTGCCGAGGATTTGCTGGGATCGGGAGACATGCTTTATCTCTCCGGGGCCATGGGCAAACCGGTTCGTATCCAGGGAATTTATGTGTCCTCCAGAGAAATTGAAAAGGTGACTAATCGCCTCAAGCTCACGCATGAGCCTACTTATCAACAGGACATCACTTCCAAGGAAACGGCCCGGAAATACCTGCAAGGCGTGCCCGCTATTCCTGAAGAAGCCAAGAGCGATGAAGAACTTGTCCAGCTCGCTGTCGACTGTTTAAAAAAGAACCGCAAGGCCGCTTCCACCTCATCATTGCAGCGCTACTTGCGCATTGGCTATTCCCGCGCCGCCCGCATCGTTGACTTACTTGAACAGGCAGGTGTGGTTGGTCCCGCACAAGGAAGTAAGCCCAGAGACGTGTTCGTGAAGGAAGAGTAATTATTCTTCGAGTTCCAGTACTTTCTCCAGCGTTTCTCTTCGGCGGATCAATTCCAACTCGCCGCTTTCACGAATCATTACTTCGGCTGTGCGTGGGAAGGAATTATAGTTCGCGGTACTCATGGAGCTGCAGTAGGCGCCGCAACCTTCGATCAAAAAGAGGTCGCCAATTTGCGCCTTAGGCAGGAGGCGAGGAAACACTTCGTCACCGTGGTCGGGGCTGGGAGTCAAAAGGTCAGCACTTTCGCAGCAATGACCCACCACCAAAACTTCTTCGGTATCCTCTGTAGGTTCGCGCTGAATCACCTGCATGGTGTGCTGGGAACCGTAGTAAGACGGACGGATGATTTCAGTCATGCCGGTGTCTAGTTTCAAAAAAGTGTAGCCGTTTATGCCGGTGGAAGTTTTGTCTTGAATGCGAGATAAAATGACGCCCGCGTTGGCCACCAAAAATGTTCCCGGTTCAATTTCGAGCCGCATTTTTCTGCCGGTTTTTTCGGCGAAGTCGAGCAGGGCTTTATTCACTTTTTTACTAATTATGTTCATGTCCGCGTCTTTTTCGGAGGGAATGCGTGCCACTTTGAATCCGCCTCCCAAATTGAGAATAGTTGCGTGAGGGAAATACTCTAAAAAAGAAAGGCTGAACTCCGCCACCCTCGCCCAAACTTCCGGATTAGTGCCGGAGCCGATGTGGGTGTGAAGACGTTTGATAGTTAGTTCGTATTTTTCAATCAGCTCCAATGCCTGTGGGATATGCTCGTGCCAAATGCCAAAGCTGGATTCTTTCCCACCCACGTTTACGCGAGCATCGAAGCCGCTACCTTCACCGGGATTAATTCGTATGCTGAGTGCGGTACCCGGAAACTGTTTTCCGTATGCTTCCAATTGATGCAGCGAACATGCATTGAACTGAACACCTTTTTGGATGAGGGCAGCGAGGTCGCGGGGAAGTTCCTGGGTGGTCAGCAAAATTTGTTCGCCCGGGATTCCATAATGCAAACAGCGGAGCACTTCGTATTCGGAACTGGCATCGATTTGAATGCCCATTTGCTGAAAAATCTCAAGAATGCGGCGATTTGGATTCGCTTTCATGGCATAGAGAACGGTGAGTCCGAAGGGCGCTTTAAAACTAAGGGCCTCCCGTGCGGCTTTCTTCAAAAGCTCTTCCCCGTACACATAAACCGGCGTTCCAAATTGTTCGGCAATGATGAAGGCTTGTTTAGGCTGCATATTTTGTTACGAAAGTGTTATGAAGGTGGGTTACGGCTGCGGTCGATACTTCAGGTTCTACCACATAAGAACTTACATTCACATGAGGATCATTTCCAACTTCTGCCACAAAGCTGGAAGATTCTACTTTTATATCATGATCTCTAAGCACGGTGATTCCTCGAGCAATTTCGTCGTCGGTAGAAACGCACATCACAACGGATCTGTTTTGAATCGTATGAGTATAGCCCTTTCCAATTTTCTGAATATCTTCTACTTCTCCGTTAGCACTCAATGTCACTCGCACTTCGTTTTCTGCGGTATAAATTTGATCCAAATTGAACTCGCTTAATGCACGCATGACTTCTTCTGCGATTCCTTTCTCGTCACTCATGGGTCCATATACGCGAATGGTAGGGACAAGTTTTCTGGATATTAGTGTGGTTGGTGGCATAACCGCGTTTGCATAAATACAGGTAGTCCCAAGTTCCGGTCTAGCGGGATTGAAGACCACTATTTTGGCGTTGCTGCCATTGAGGATAGGAAGCACGAGAGGATGCAGGGCACCGGCTTCCGCCCCGAGGACGCCAAATACTTCTGCGGCAAATTTACTGCTCATGACACGGATGGGAACAGCCGAGTTAGGGAGAATACTGGGGTCCGCAGAGAGGATGGGCTGTTGTTTTTCGACTGCCAGGACCGCCCTTGCCCCATGATGGGCTAAACTTTCCGTTAAGAGTGCCGCTTTAGGATCGGAATAGCTGCGAGTTCTTGCGAGCTCGGCTTCGTAACCCCCTGTGATCAGTAAGTCTTCGTTTAAAATGGCTGCCACGGCATCATGGTAGCGCTCGCGGAGCACTTCCGGGGTTCGATAAATTTCTTGACGATCGATGCTAATTTCTGCTGCAATTTTTCCTTTTTCTGCAAAATAAGCTTTATAGAGCGCCTCAACCAAATCCTCTCCCCAGCCTGAAATACTGAAGACTTCTCCGTCAAACTGAATGAGAAAGTCTTTGCCTTGTGTGGGAAATTTTGCTATTTCAGTCATTTCTACATAGTGAGATAGCTGCCCCACAAAAGTTTCCAGTATTCGAAAAAGGGAAGGCTGCCACTCTCCTTCAACATTTTCTTGGATAATACCCCTGAGTTTTTGTTCAATTTCTTGAATGGCAAGCCCTGCACGCTCAGCGTAGCCCTCTCCTTTCCTCATTAAAATTTGTGCCAGCCCGTTTAAATGGGTGGTTGTGTTGAAATCTCCAGTTCGAAGAACGGAAATAACGACCACCTGTTTTTTACCTGAAATTCTGTTTCGGTCGATACGTTCGAAGTTTCCACGAAAATCACAAGCATTGAGCCCTCCGATTTTGGTAACGATCCAATCGGTGGAATCCAGTGCTTCTAACCCTTCGTCCTGTAAGTGTTCCTCGGTAGACATGTTTTTGCTTAAAATTTAAAATAACCTCCTGAGAAGGAGGTGAGCGTAACAACGGACAAACAGAAAATCACCTCCTTTTTAGAGAGTTTTCTTCTTGTTGTCAGTAGTGCCACATGTATTCATACAACCTAATCATAAAACCAATGATCGATTTTGGCAAGTGGATTTGTGCTAAAAAGGCCCCAGTTTTTTCGTGATCTGTAAAATCTTACAATCCCAACGTGCCCAGGGGTTGGTTTCTTTTTTACAAACGAAGGTTTCGAGTAAATACCGTTATATTATTCTACAGGTTTGAGCACTGGACCGGTCCGGCTTTTACAGGTTAAAATTTCTCACTAGGGAGGCCGTGTACCTACTTGTCAATAGAGCCCAACTGGGAAAACTGAGGCCTTTTTAGGATTTGTGGGGGTAAGTTACGCAGTTCACCCACAAATGAAAAGAATTCAGGAATTTGTCAGAAAAATTTCGCTATTCTGAGTATGCTCCATTGACACTAGTAACGCGTTACGTTATCATTTGTATGATCAAAAGTTTTAAAAACAAGGCTGCAGAAGAAATATTCCTTTGTGAGTATTCCAGGAAAGTCCCTGAACAGATTCTGAGGAATGCTCTGCGAAAGTTATGGTGGATCAATGCTGCGAATACTATCTGGCAGCTTAGGAGTCCGCCCTCTAATCATCTGGAACGGCTTAAGGGCGACCGAGAGGGGCAATACAGTATACGAATCAACAAACAGTGGAGAATATGTTTTTACTGGGTTGAAGGAGATGCTTATGAACTTGAAATCACCGACTATCACTAAAATATCTCTATGAAACGAAAAATGCCACCGCCACATCCTGGGGAAATACTGCTTGAAGAGTTTTTGAAACCTTTAAAGCTCAGTCAATACCGTTTAGCAAAAGACATCGATGTTCCTCCAAGACGTATTAACGAAATTGTGCATGGTCTGAGAAGTATTTCTGCAGACACAGCCTTGAGGCTGGGACTTTATTTTAGTACCGGCCCCGATATTTGGATGAGACTTCAATCCCACTATGACCTGGAAATCCAAAAAGACCTCTTGGAAGGCCGTTTGGAGAAAGAGGTGAAAGTTTTGCAAACAGCTTAAGCCCCGTGACATTTCTTGAACTTCTTGCCGCTGCCGCAGGGGCAGGGGTCGTTACGGCCAACGTCGGCGAGGTTGATACTGCCTTTTTTGGGCGCTTCCAAACTTGGTTCTTCCAGGTTTTGTTCAATTTGCTGTTCGTTGGTTTTTATTGCCGCAGGTTCCGGCTTCTTCACAACTTGGACATTGATCTTCACGTGGAAGAGGCTGCGCACCGTATTTTGATCAATTTTATCGATGAGCTCTTCAAAGAGTTGGAAGGACTGATTCTGGTATTCAATCAGCGGATTACGCTGACCGTAGCCGCTCAAGGAAACCGCATCGCGAAGGTCTTTTAATTCGTCAATGTGACGCATCCAGAGCATGTCCATGGTACGCAGACTGATCATGCGTTCGGCTCTGCGCAAAATATCGGGGGAGGGCAGCTCCTTTTCTTTTTCGAGGTATTCTCCGAGCAAATAGTTTTTGATTTTTTCAATCAACTCTTCCGGGCTGAGACTCTCGAGAGATTCGCGAGCCAGAGGAGCTTTTGGATCACGGTGAAGGGCGCTGACACTTTCAAAAATTTCCTTGGTATCTGCGGGATGCTGCAGTACGATTTTTTCCGCTTCCTGCTCAATTAAAAGTATAATTTGGTTTTTTAAATTCTGCTCTTCGAGCAGTATGCGGCGGCGCTTGTAAATAATATCGCGGTGCATGTTCATCACGGAATCGTATTCCACCAAGTGTTTACGAATGTCGAAATTGTGGCCTTCCACTTTCTTTTGCGCGCTCTCAATGCTGCCGCTAATCATGCCGTTTTCAATAGGCGTGTCTTCAGGCATACCAAGTTTATCCATGAGACCCATCATGCGTTCACCGCCGAAGATACGCATAAGATCATCCTCCATGGAAACAAAGAATTGTGTGAGCCCGGGATCCCCCTGACGTCCGCTGCGTCCGCGGAGCTGGTTGTCTATGCGGCGCGCTTCATGACGTTCGCTGCCAATCACACAAAGTCCTCCGAGTCCCGTCACTCCTTCACCGAGTTTGATATCGGTTCCGCGTCCGGCCATGTTAGTGGCAATCGTCACAGCACCGCGCTCGCCGGCCTTGGAAATAATTTCCGCTTCTTGTTCGTGGAATTTTGCATTGAGTACGTGATGCGGAACGCCTTCAGTCTTAAATAATTTAGAAAGCGTTTCGGATTTTTCTACGGAAATAGTTCCCACAAGCACGGGCTGACCGTTTTCATGTAGACCCTTTACCATGCGAGCAATGGCGCGGAATTTGGAATCCACATTTTTATAAATCGCATCAGATTTGTCCACGCGAATCACAGGGCGATGCGTAGGAATTTCATACACATCGAGCGCGTAAATGCTCTGAAATTCCTCCTCTTCGGTCTTCGCGGTTCCGGCCATTCCGGCCAGTTTTTTGTAAAGACGGAAATAGTTTTGGAAGGTGATGGTGGCGAGGGTCCGGCTCTCGCGCATAATTTCCACACCTTCTTTAGCTTCAATCGCTTGGTGCAAACCTTGACCAAAACGACGACCCGGCATAAGACGTCCGGTGAATTCGTCTACAATCAAAATTTGCCCGTCTTTAATCAGATAATCCACATCGGCTTTGTAGACCGCGTGGGCACGCAGCGCCTGTTCAATGTGGTGCACCTCTTCAAAACCCTTTTCGGTGTAGATATTTTCCAAGCCGAGGAGTTCTTCCATTCTTTTAATTCCTTCCTCGGTGAGCACCGCGGTGTGTTCCTTTTCATCGATATTATAATGCACGTTTTCGTCCAGCAGTTTTACGAGCTGGCTGTATTGGTGATACTTCTCCGTGGACTCTTCCGCAGGGGCGGAAATGATGAGTGGAGTGCGGGCTTCGTCAATCAAAATGCTGTCCACTTCGTCCACAATGGCATAATGCAAATCGCGTTGCACTAGAGCCTCCAAACTTGGAGCCATGTTATCACGCAGGTAGTCGAAGCCAAATTCGTTGTTGGTTCCATAGGTGATGTCAGCGTCATAAGCAGATTTTTTCTCATCCTTATTTTGGCCGTGAATCACGGTCCCAACACTCAGGCCGAGGAAGCGATACAGTCCGCCCATCCATTCAGAGTCACGTTGGGCCAGGTAATCGTTCACCGTTACCAAGTGCACGCCTTTTCCTTCGAGCGCATTGAGATAAATAGGGAGAGTACAAACAAGAGTTTTTCCTTCCCCCGTTTTCATCTCAGAAATATTACCTTCATGCAGCACTATCCCTCCGATCATTTGTACGTCGAAAGGCACCATATCCCAAGTGTAGTCAAAGCCGCGTACTTTCCAGCTCTTGCCCAGCAAAAGGCGGCAGGCGGTTTTTAGAAGTGCAAAAACTTCAGGCAGTAGCTGATCCACGGTTTCTCCGTTGCGAATTCGTTCTTTAAATTCGTCGGTTTTTTTTGGGATATCGGCTTCGGTGAGCTTGCTCTGGTACTCCGCTTCGATCTCATTGATATGCTCCACCATCTTGGCGATGCGCTTCAGATCCTTGCCCTGTTGATCTCCGAAAAGTTTATTTAGAAAGCTTACAACAGACATAGTGAATTTGAGTGTGCGGATAGGATAGCACAGAAGCCCTGGGAGTGCGACATCTTATTGATTCTCCGAGTCAAAAACCCGCCATTACTTTGCAATAAGTGCGGGGAGATTAGTGAAATGACTAAGAAACGGGTGCTATCTCTTTGTTGGCAACGGCTTGCTCGTATCTTTCTACAAGAGCTTGTTGGTCTTTATTAGCTCCCTTGAAGACTTCTTTAATGAACTTCTTCTTTTTGGAAGATTTCATTTTTAGGTAGTCGGAGATGGTGTAGATGTCGTTCATAACTTATTTCAGTAACTTTTCTAGCAGATTGCTATCATACCTCATTTCAAGGTGACGGTCAATTTTGTCGATGTTCAAAAAGAAGTCTTCTAAGCCGATATTATCCCTATTTTTGATGGCTAGGTTAACTTTTACGCTTGCACCAAATTCTTTTTTCATTTTATTAACATTTTCCTTTGCAAGAAAAAAGGCTTCAATGAAATCAGACTTCAAAATACGTCTGCCCTCGAGAGCTTCTCGCTTTTTTGTGAAATCCCAAGCGATGTCTGGCTCTTGATAAATGTACCAAATCTCCACGTGCCACCCTCTTTTTATGACTCTCTCGATATTGCTATGAGTGTTTCCAAAACTTGTAAAGGTCCCATCAAGGATGAAATTTTTATCTTTATAAATAGAGTGATCTACAAGTTTATCTACCCCTTTTGATGCGGCCTTTTGAACGATATGAGCGTTTTTGCCATTATAGAGAGAAGAGGGAAGGATGGTCCTGATTTCATCCGCATCAATTCTTAGGATATTCCCCTGAAGATTGGGCAAGAGCTTGATGAAGTTTTTTGAAAATTCAGTCTTACCAGCTCCTGGTGACCCAGCCATGAAGATGGCTAGCGGGGTTTCTCCCTTTGATACGGGCTGAATCTTCCCAGCAAATTGTTCAATGATTTCTTTCTTGTGTTCAACAACGTACTGACAGGCTAAATCGGAAACTTTTTGATTCCTGCCTTTCATGAAAAAGTCGAAAAGTCTTCTCAATAAATTCATGTATCTATCCTATCACTCGGAGATTACTTCTGGAATCCTAAGTTTTTTTCAAAGTGCATGAACCCGTTTTTGGTTTTGTTATAATGTTAGGCAGTCGGCCTTGTATTGTTCAGGATATGTGTTATAATTATTACGATTTAATCTAAAAATATGGTAGAAGATAACTCACAACTTCCAATCCCAGATAACGACGATGTGACGGCTCAGCCCATTGAGCCAAGTCTACTGGAAACAACTGATGCTGGTCTTGATGATCCCGAAGTCAAAGCAAAGTTAGGAGAAAAAGGGGTAGCCTTCCTCAAGAGAGTGATTGCTGAAATGAGAGGTCGCCAAGCAGTAGCAGATGTCATTGAGGCAGATTCTGATGGTCTCTCAAGAAGTACGGATGAATTAGGGGAGGCTGGAGAACTAAAGGAGGGCTCTCCAGAAGCCCTATGTCTCGCGCAGTTAAAAGAGGATTTTGACGGCGGTATTGTTGTTGTATCTGAAGAAGGCGATGTTGACGCGTATAAGGCTGCAAAGGAGGCTACTCCAACAGCGGGTCAGAGTTGGGAGGCTATTAAGGTAAGATTATTTGCTAAGGGCGGTGAACTTCTTAAAAAAGCGGCTGCTCTTCAAGGACGTGGACGATTGGTTGGCGTTTATTCAAATGGAGAACTTGCCATTAGAGACCGTGGGACTGAACCTGTCATTTATGCTACGCCTAAAGGTGGTGCACTTACCGCCATTACGATGGATACACCCAATCGAGAAGCTGTAATGCAGCAAATCCGAGATGGGGAAGGAGAGTTTGCAGATTACTGGGAAATTCGCCAAGCGGTGAATGGAGCTGGCTATCATTTGCCTCCTGACTCTCCAGAGTATGTTAAAAAAGGTCTCGTTGCCGCTTCTGAAGCTGTGTCGGGTGAAGATTACGTAAGAAGCACCAATGGAACTGATTGGCGTTCTGCTATCCTTGAGTGTGGAAATGTCTCTAGAAGTTCCGCTGTGCGCGTGGTGGATTTCGATCCTAATCTTCAGTTTACGGACGTCAACCATGACAATCCTGTGCATCGTGATGTTGATCGCGGTGCGGTTCGCTGGCTAAGGGGTTAGGACTTGAGACTTGAACCTTTTCTTTCCTTAAATTTTATCTTCAAAGGACCGCCGTAAGGCGGTCTTTCTTTTTCCGCTTTCGAGCTATAGAATCGTTGTGACGGTGAATAGTCACTTGCCTCGGAGCAAGCTACCGTAAGGTGCTCTTTTACAAAAAGGCTTTGCATGAAAGAAGAAGTCTAATCAACTGACGTAGTTCCCCGGGCGTAAGCCCGAGGGATGTAGTGGATGCCCGCATCTTCGTGGTGGTGTAAAGTGGAGGCATGGAGAAGCTACGAAAAAGTTCACACGCAGTTTTCATTTGT